>Ga0335397_10000655_pt1 | contig 45891 bp, 40 predicted proteins | sample MAT04_FD_205740 | JGI IMG/M metagenome (GOLD analysis project Ga0335397, IMG submission 205740) | Freshwater microbial communities from Lake Fryxell liftoff mats and glacier meltwater in Antarctica - MAT-04 (spades assembly) (version 2) ... | reverse complement strand
CCACGAGTCCGCAAACGTCGCCCAAAAGCTTACCCTTTAATGACGAAACCTCGGCACGAATTACAAAAACAATTGCAAACCGCTTAAACCACAAGTGTTTCGGCTTTTCTTAGTGCCATTCGGCTATGAATTACTTGTCATAGCTTGTGAACCCAGGAATTTGTATAACATTTGTGATTACACATCTGAAGAACGCGCTATCTTTGAAAAGTTAAAAAATTACACATTCCGTACATCGCTACTCAAAATCAAAATTGATAATACATCTGCCCAGGAAAATGAATATGCTGTCATGTTTGCTCCGAGTATATTGGAGAAAATGGACGGAAGTGTTTATGCCTTTCGTAACGAATCCGCCAAGCAATTTGGATATGATGTTGCCAAAGGAATGACACATAACTTAGTCACCGTTTATCAATTGGTAGGCGAAACGCCGACCTCAGTAACAACCGATTTTTTTGATCAAATACTTGAACAGCAATTGAGCGAAAGCGACTGGTGGCCATTCTCTGGTGAATATGAGGTACTGCGTAAGGTGATTACGCCATACCTTGATCATTTCTCTAATGAAGACTTGAAAAAGGGCTTACCTTGGGAAATTCTCAATTTGCAGGGACACAAGAATACCTTGTATGTACACGGCTTCACTTGTTTTGAATCAGTTTTGCATTGCTGGGATTACGCCAAACTGATGCTAGAAGTTGACGGTGCAGAAAAAGCTTTGCCAAAGGATTTAAACGCGCCTATTGTCATCCTGGGTGCTGGCGTTAGCGGTCTCTTGTTTGCCGTTAGGCTAAAAAGATTGGGATACAAGAATATAGAAATTCTGGAATCAACAGACCGATACCGGGGAAAAACCCACACCTTCATTGAAGACGGGCCTTATCCAAGCGGCTCAACTGAGAAAACGGTCTGTGAGTTAGGCACTTGTTATTTATCGCCTGCCTATTATCACATGATTGAGGAACTGAAGGAATATTTAGACGGCAACGAGCAAATCGATTTTGCTAACAATGAGGGCAGTCAGGGCAGTCAAGACAATTTTAGAGGGATTGTCACCAAAGGGGCATTTCCCATGCCAGTACCTCCCATTATTCCATATCCCGAATATATCATTCGTAAGGCCATCGTCTTATTAAATGACCCCCAATACACTAACAAAGAATCGGTAATGACGAGAATTGCTTTTGATCTCGTCAAATACTGTATCCTTCATTGGGAGATTATGGGCGCACAAAAACCCATGCCACCGAAGCCACCAATGGCATTGCTAGAGAAAACGTTTTATCAGTTCTTGGCAGACAATCAAATGCTTTCTCTTGTGGGCATGATGGAATATATTTATTCGGTGCAGGGTTACGGTGTGATGAAAGATATCCCGGCTTATTATGGCTTAATTTGGATCACACCCATCGTTATCCAATCGATTCTGTTCGATAATTTTAGTCCAGAAAATGTACCCGTTGTCACCGCATGGAAAAAAGGTTGGGGCGATTTTTGGAAGCAAATAGTAGAAAAAGAAGAACTTTCTATTACCTATTTAGCAGACATTAAATCCATTAAACGTGTTGACCAAAAAATCGACAAGCACAATAAGGATAAAAAGTAGCGAACTGGTAACGAGAGATTGTCGCAGTTGTTGAAGTAGCGGATTTTTCTCAAAATTTTAGCATTGACTATAAAGTGGTCGCTTTCGCAATTTACGACCACTTTTTTTACTTGAATATTTACTAACTATAGGGGTGGCCGCCGAGAGGTAGAGTCGAGGGGAATGTTGCCATTCCACCCCTCTCTTCCGAAACCGTGCTTGTGCCTTTCAGCACACACGGCTACTCAATGTGCAATCCTTTTGTCATTAACAGACTTCTGACTTTATCGACTGGGAGCAATATCAAGCTTGGCGATCCAATCCCATTCTCCCAAGGCATCTTGTTCTGTACATATTCCACTCTGCGCTCACAAAAGAATGGCAAAAGTCGGCTCAAGCAAATCGTTGCGTGGGCTGGTGTTGATTTTGAGGGAGCGATCGCCTACGACGAATGCCACGCGATGGGTAACGCAATGGCTCAAGAGGGTAAGCGAGTTCTCAAGGATGAATCTGGACGTTTGTTTGTGGATTCACGCGGTGCTGGCGCGAATATTGCTGAAACTGCTGCGTTTATGCAGGGTGACACAGGCAGAAGTTATCATGCTGATCTCAACGCTGTGAATCGTAAAAGGCGATCGCATTATTTGTTGGAAGCAGGCTGGAGAGCAGACAATGCAATTCAAGGGCTTGGACGATCGCACCGCACAAACCAAGCATCAGCACCCGTGTTCAGACCTGTTACCACTAACGTCATCGGTGAACGCCGCTTTATCTCAACCATTGCCCGAAGGCTGGACAGCTTGGGCGCTCTTACCCGTGGTCAACGGCAGACGGGTGGCAATGGGATATTTGAAGCTAAGGATAATCTGGAGTCGAACTATGCAGAACACGCCCTGTATGAATTATTCAGACAAATATACCAAGGCCGATTTTATGAAGTGTCACTAGGGACTTTTGAGCAAATGACTGGACTGAGTTTAACCTCTCATGAAGGCGGGATGAAAATCGACTTGCCCCCACTGCGTCAATTCCTTAACAGACTACTGGCTCTACGAATTGATATGCAAAACGTGATTTTCGAGAGGTTTGAATTACTCTTGAGCCAGCAGATTGAAGCAGCGATCGCGGCGGGTGTCTACGAGATGGGTGTAGAGACTTTACGGGCTGAACGCTTTACTGTATTGAGCCAGGAAGCTGTATATACTCATGCTCAAACTGGTAGCGTCACCAATTACTTGAAAGTGGAACGCATCCAGAAGAACAACATCAGAACGGCTCAAGAGATGGTTGAGTTTGCTGCCAAGTACCAAGGGCGATTCATGGTGAATGAGAAAGGTAGTGCGGCGGTAACAATTCCAACGCATAGTATATTCGATGCGGAAGGTGGTGTTGTGCCAAGGGTTTTGCTCGTTCGTCCACAAAAAGAAACTCGTGTCATAGTAGAACAACTGAATTCTTCCACTTGGCGGCAGGTTTCGACTGATACCTTTGCTGCGGCATGGTCTACTGAAGTAGACGCACTGCCCAAGTTCACAACCGATTACCTGCATTTAGTGACTGGTATTCTATTGCCCATCTGGAAAATACTACCGATTCAGAATAGTCGAGTATTCCGGTTGCAAACCAGCGATGGACAAAAGATTCTCGGTCGGGTGGTGAATGCTCACGACATTCAAACCGTGCGCGAACAACTTGGACTCAAGAACAAGCTCTTAAGCACACAGGAGTTAGTCTCTTTAGTGCTAAACGAGGGCTATTCCCAGCAGTTACCGGGTGGCGTTACTTTACGGCGTTCTTATATTGCCACAGAACCTCGTATAGAACTGGTTAATGCTATCTCACTTGCAGAGCGACTGTTAGCTGTTGGATGTTTCACCGAGATCATCAACTGGCAAAAGCGGGTATTCATTCCAGTTTCAGATAAAGCCCCAGCTATTCTCGCGGCTGTGATTGAGATTTTGGGTTAATTCCCAACCTCAAAGACCCAGGCATTTCAATACTTGTCGGGTTTTGGGGAAAAGGGTAAGGGGTAAGGGGTAAGAAAAAACCTTTAACCTTTTCCCCAAACCCAATTCCGAGTTCAAAATGCTTATCCGAGCAGTATTGCCAGGCATTTAATCTGGGTCTTTTTTACTTTCAAAACAAATTAATAATAGTCTTGATAAACGCTCCGCGAGGGATTAATGAAATTCTTGTGGACAAAGCAATCATGGCTAAGAAAGACTTCACACCCGCCCAAGCCGTTGAGTTGTATGTTGGCAACTATCGATTTGATGCTATCAGAATAGAGCAGACGAAAGAGTACCGCATGTCTCAAAATCAAATCCTTTCAACAATTGGTATCAATCGTAACTGGCTAATCACGTTACCTTTTAAAGCACCTAAAGTCTATCAAAAGCTTGTAGAGCAAGGACTAAATCATGTTACCCTTTTTGCGGAATATACCGTCAATGGCGTGGGAACCCGTGCTGAAACTATATCAGTAAAGGATGCCAGAATAATTTGGCGCTATTTCGACACGAAAGGAAATACACAAGCTCAAAAGCTAATAGATGCCTTGTCTGAAGACTCACTCACTAGCAGATTCGATCAAGTCTGGGGAGAGTCGCGGACAGTTGAACAACGACGCATCGATGATTCTCGCATCTTGGATACGCCCCGCCCTGATACTGTTGGCGAAACATTACTTAACATAAAAACGCTGATTTTACCATGTATTACATGGCAAGACTAGGCTACCTGCCCGTGTAATATACGGTAATAAAAAATTTGAGTTAGCTGTGTCAATTATCAATAAACTAGAAGAAATACTTGTGGAGGTAGTGTATGTGCTTACATCCTGAAGAAATTCCTCCTATTCCCGATGAAACGGTACGTGTAGCTAAGGCCGCATTTCCAAAAGGTAATTTATATATGCGCCTGCGCGACGAACTGGGAATCTTGTTTCAAGATGAAGATTTTGCATCTGTATATCCTCTAAGGGGGCAGTCAGCACAAGCACCTTGGCGACTAGCGATGATACTGATAATGCAATTCTTAGAAAACCTGTCTGATAGACAAGCAGCCTCTTCAGTACGAGCAAGAATTGATTGGAAATATGCTTTATCGTTAGAATTAACAGACTCAGGCTTTGATTTTAGTGTTTTAAGTGAATTCCGCGACCGACTAATCTGTGGGGGTATCGAGCAGCAAATACTAGATAAAATGCTCACAAGATTTCAAGACATGAAACTACTTTCAGCAAGGGGAAAACAACGCACCGACTCTACCCATGTTGTGGCAGTAGTCAGAGCGTCGAACCGATTAGAACATTTAGGTGAAACCCTACGTTATGCACTTAATGCGGTAGCAGAAGCTGACCCAAGTTGGCTAAAATTCATCGCTCCTACTGAGTGGTATGACCGATATACAAAACGTTTTGAAGAATATCGACTGCCAAAAACCGCACCAGAGAGAGAAGCATTGGCTACTCTAATGGGGGCTGATGGCTTTCGTTTACTTGATGCCATCTATACAGAAACATCTCCACAGTTTCTCAGAAAGCTACCAGCAATAGAAGTCCTACGTCTTGTTTGGTTACAACAATATCATGCGCCCACGGATAAAATTGAGTTACGCAATGAACAAGATGGTCCACCTTCATCTGTGAGAATTTGGTCGGCTTATGATTTAGATGCACGTAATAGTACTAAACGCGCTACTAACTGGACAGGGTATAAAGTGCATCTGACAGAAAGTTGTGATGAAGATGGACCACAAATCATCACTCATGTAGTCACAACTACCGCTACTAGTCCAGACCAAACAGTGATACCCTCAATCCATCAAGCTCTCGCAGAGAAAGAACTTTTACCTGAGCAACATTTAGTAGATCAAGGATACACTAGTGGACAGTTGCTTTCTCATTCCCAACAGGACTATGACATTGATCTGTTGGGTCCAGTACCTGTTGATGTCGGATGGCAATCAAAAGCAGGTTTGGGATTTGATTTATCCCATTTTCAAATCAACTGGACTCAAGAAACTGCCTATTGTCCTCAAGGCAAGAGTAGTAGCCGTTGGAAACAAACTCAAAACGCTGATGGCAACCCAATAATTCGTGTTAGCTTTCGTACCACAGATTGTTTAGTTTGTCCTGTGCGCTCCCAGTGTACTCGTGCAAAAACTCAGGCACGAGGCTTAACAATACAGGTGCAATCTGATTACGAAGCTCTCCAGAAAGCTAGAGAGAGGCAAAAAACTAAACAGTTTCAACAACAGTATGCACTGCGCTCCGGCATTGAAGGAACTATCTCTCAAGGAATTCGAGCTTTTGAATTGCGCGATTGCCGTTATATTGGGTTAGCTAAAACTCATCTACAGCATATCCTAACGGCTGCCGCAATCAATCTCTGTCGAGTTTTCGCGTGGTTGGAGCAGATCCCAAGAGCTAAAACTCGCTCCTCACACTTTGCAAGGCTGGCAGACTCTACTGTGCGCTAGAGAATACTCGTTTAGACTGGTGCTAAAACATCAATAAGATTTAAGTCTGATTCCGTGTATTACATGGGAAAGCATCATTATTTCCCGTTAAACTTACGATGTAATACACGGTTGAGGTTATGTGGAAACGAGATATTCAGGGAAAGTTTGCGCTTAAAAGTGATGACTATCGTGAAGTACGTTCTTTACGACTAACAGATGATACTTGGAAAGCACTTGGTATTGCCTCTGAATGTTTGGGTTTAACCCGTGCTGACTATTTAGAACACATTGTTAAGCATAACGCTCAACTAAGTATTACACGGGAAGAGGAAGAATTTCTAGCTTTCACTCCACCAAAAAACGAGCCTCAACCAAGTATTACACCGTATAGGGAGTTTCCTCTAACATCTGATACGGAGAGCCAAAGACACTCGGTTGCGTTGCCAACGATAAGAGAACTTGAAATTTTACGCGATCGCCTTTTGTCTGAACTGAAATTAGGTAAGCAAGCTACTGGGTATAAAAATGTTCAGAAGGTTCTCAATCGTTTCATTTCTGAACTAATCGGTTCAGTTTAGCTATTCCGGGAATTCGCCAACGGTATCCGATCGCTGCTAACTTGCACAACAATACGCCCGATATCAATAATTAACTGGTCGAGACGACTAGCAGTACTAGTGGCTAACAGTTCCAGTTTGCGATATTCTCCAGCCTCCATACTATTTAAGCTCTGCCGCAGGTTATAGTAGGCCGTAAAGCTCATCGGGATCAACACAGCTGAAACTAATGCTGCCGAAATTTTCGCAGCGATCGACCAGGCAAGTGGATTAAAAAACCGATGGAAGTGCTTCATTTTAAAGATGCTTGTCAGCTTGAAGGTGTAACATTTTGATGCTTTAAAAGTGGCTGGGAGTTTAGAGACTGAAAGTTAAATATGCCATTCGATTTGAAGAGATTTACAAAGCTGAAAATGTCTTTAATACTCTAGCTGCGCTGTGTCTTTCTCCACATTTGAGGTGTAATTCCGTGATGTTGTCGAAACTGGCGGAAAAAGTAACCTTCATATTGATAGCCAACTGCTTGAGCGATTTGACTTACACATTGATCTGTCTCTAAGAGTAGATTGCGTGCTGCTGCCATTCGGCGTTCAACAATCCAATTATTCACGGTATATCCCGTATTACGTCGTACTAAGTCGGTCAAATAAGCTCCACAGTAACCAACGGCAACAGCCACGTCACATAAGCTGATTGGTTGATTATAATTTGCCTCAATAAATTGAAAGACCTGACTTAGTTGAGGATTACCAGGAAAGATCGATAATAAATTGTCTGGCGCTTTTACAGTGTTGGATAGGGCTTGTTCTGCAACTGACTGAAACTCAGCAGTATTATACTTTTTCATAGATGCTTTTTTTATGGAGCAGTAATCATCTTTAGTAAGAGATATTGTCGGCCAGTAGTTTTACTGTTGCCGATGAGTTACAGAATATCCGACATCTTCATACTACACATCCACTTTTTCTGCATATTTGAGTGCAGTTTTCATACCTGGATTCGGCAGAAAACTGCATAATTATCTATTGTTTTGTAATAAGTAGGTCGGCGTAAATAATTATTGTTGCAATAAGGCAGGGGGCAGGGAGCAGGGAGCAGGGGGAGAAAGAGTTTGAGCCTTATTTACTTTTGTTTACATAGTTTGATTTTATTGCACCGACTTACTTATAAAAATCGGAGAATTTGCTTGTAATCAGGACTGAAACATGACTACAAGGCTTTAATTACGCTGACCTACTTAATATCAAAACGGCTGATAGCGGAGTGAAAAATTAAAGCCACGCGATCGCTTGTTCCCATCAATGGTACACCGTAGTCTGCACGCAATACCAAACCGCTAAAAGGTTGCCAGTTCAAGCCTAACCCCAGACTGGCTAGAGTTTGCACGTTGGGATTAATACCGTGATTGTTCCAAGCTGTTGATTAAACAGGGTTAAATAATTCGTAATGGCCTACGCTCTAAGCAAAGCTATGCCGCAGGCTTTACGTAATTTGTAATTAAGTTTTCTCTCTACTGACAACTTCGACTCAAAATTAATTGCCCATTGGGTAATCGAAATCTTGTGGGGGGACAAAAGGCTTTAGAATGCTTATACTACAAAGAGTGCAGCAATTTGTGGTAAAAGAAAAAGAGCATTCATTCGCAATAAGCTCTATTTAATGATAATGTTACCAGAATTCTACGAAATAAACCTCAAGCGAGAATTGGGACGTGCAGAATATTTATTACTAAAAATCCTGATAAATTTATTACAATCAATAAAAACTGTAAGCCTTGAAGCATTGGCTACTGGTTTACCCATACCAATATTATTTGAAAGTAGAAGAAAGAAAATCCAACGATTCTTATCTTTAAATTATATAAATGTTGAAGAGATATGGTTCCCAATTATTAAAAGTTGGCTAGAAATATATTTTCCTTTGAATCAAATTGTTTATTTAGTAATAGACAGGACTAATTGGGGATGTATTAATTTGTTAATGATCAGCGTAGTTTGGGATAAGATGTCTATCCCAATATATTTTGAGTTGCTGGACAAGTTAGGTTCGAGTAATTTTGATGAACAAGAAACAGTATTTAAGAAAGTATTACCGATTTTCAATAATTATAAACCTGTAGTGTTAGGAGATCGAGAATTTTGTTCGATAAAGCTGGCTAACTGGCTCACAGAGCAGAAAGTCTACTTTTGTTTACGTATAAAAAGAGATGCTTTTATATAAATAGAACCAGAGATTTGGCTGCAATTAAAAGATTCAGGTTTATCACCTGGAGTTTCGTTCTTCTATCAAGGTATTAAGTATACAAAATCTACAGGATTTATCAGCTTTAACCTTGCTGCTAAATGGAAACGTAAACGTTTTGGAGTAGCTCCAGAGGAGGGCTGGTTTATTTTAACTAATTTAGATGATTTAGACTCGGCGATTATTGCTTATAAACAACGTTTTGATATTGAAGAGATGTTTAGAGATTTTAAAAGCGGTGGTTATAACTTAGAAGATACTAATGTATCAGGTCAACGGCTAATTTCCCTAATATTATTAATCTCGCTTGCCTATACTGCTGCAACTATATCTGGTCAAAAAGTTAAACGTATGGGTGTTCAAAAATATGTCGGTCGAATTAAAGAATTGGGGCGGACAGTTCGCCGTCATAGTAGTTTTTATATTGGATTATATGGAGCTAACTGGGTCAATTTTATGGAAAACTCTTATGAATTAGTCGCTAAATTATTGACACTAAATCCTAATAAGCGTAAGTACTACCAGCTTTTTGAGAGGGCTATAAGGCTTATTCTATCTGTATCTTAGCCGTTTTTGTAGCCCCGCAAGCCAGTAATCACTTCAAGCAAAATGCGTTAATTTGAGTGTGGTTGAGCCAAATAGCATGGAACAAACCCACTAAAAAAATTAAGCCAATAATACTACTAATGAAACCTACTATGATTTCATGCTTTCGTATAGCTTTTTGTATATTAGCGTCGATGACATTTTCTAATTCTTTGTATAACATTGGATTTAATTTAGCTAAAAAACTAATTCTGTGGAACTTTATATTGACATAAGTTTGAGTATATCTAAAATCTAAAAACTCTAACTTATTAAATAAAAGCTATTTCAAAGCAGAAGAAATGTTAAGTGATGTAGTTTCAAAGCAGCACATGAAACACCAAAAGCTAATAACGGCAAGGTATAAATTTGTTAGGGAACTGTAATAATGTTTACCTGATTAATAGCCAAGCGATATTGTGCTTCAGAACTCCTAATGATTGCTCGTAAATACCACAAAGCTTACTCTTTAAAATGTTTAAAAATATCATCAGAGTACAAGAATTCAACACCCAGGAAGCTTGGTTTTTGCAACTAGGAGAATACGATAAGCCATTTGGTTTAATACCTGTGTCATTAAAAATAGGAGAAAAGAAAAATTTAATTTTTTCTCCTATTTTTTTCATGCGTTATACCAATTTATAAAAGCTAATCTTGTTTGAAGTAAAGATTGCTACTAGACTAACTTTCAAGCCAATAACTATGAACAGAGAAAGCTTGGTATAAATTATTTACGCATGACGAAATAGCTAAACAACAGCGATGCTAAAGGCGTTCAAAGTAGGTACAGTAATCAATGTTGCTAGTAATTGCTGAGAAGAACTGCCACTACCATCTTGGTCAAAGAATAATTGACCAGTTCTGTCATTGTAGATAAAACGATCATTTTCATCTAATGCAGAACTTCCTAAGACAAAACTACTAGTAGCCAAAAAACCTGTACTTAATCCTGAACCAAAGCCACTAGCTGAGATATCAATCCTATCTTCACCAAAAGTGAAATCTAAGATTAAGTCACCCCCCTCGATTGGACTAAAATATTGAAATCGGTCAAAACCTGCTCCACCTATTAGCACATCTAGATTACCGCCACCTGTTAAAATATCGTTTCCGGCTCCTCCGTCGAATACGTCATTGCCAAAACCACCGATTAAGGTATCATCTCCGTCTCCGCCAAGAGCACCATCATTACCATCACCACCATCGATGAAGTCATTTCCTAGACCTCCAAGCAAGACATCGCTACCATCATTACCATTTATGATGTCGTTACCATCCCTTCCTTGCAAGGAATTATTTAAATCATTACCGATGATTGTGTCATTTCCAGATGTGCCGATAACATTAATAAAGTTCTCAACATTGAGTGTAAATGGTTGTGAATTGGGAATACCAAAAACAACTACTCTATCTTGAGACAAATCAGCAGAAATTGAAATCCCTGAAAAAGCTGTGGAACTATCAATGATGTTAGATTGGCCAATACTACCAATAATAGTTTCAACATTCGTAACTTTGTCAGTTCCCAGAGTACCTTTTTGAATATCGCCAGCGATCCCTACAGATACAGATTGTCCTAAATTGCTGTAGTCAACAATATCTATGCCTCCTTCGCCCTGAATAGTGTAATTTCCTGGACTGCCAATAAATCGGTCATTATTTCGAGTTCCTAAAAGAATATCGTCCCCAGGAGTAACTATAATTATTGCAGAAATATCAATTTTATCTTGTATTGCAGCTAGATTTTGTGACATGATTTTTTCCTCAAAAGTAAAAAAGAAAACTGTACTATGCAGAAGTTACTGTCAGCATGATTAGATGGATTTGATAAAATCAAGCTACAGATTCCTAGAATTTTACCCAGATGAAATGTGACTTTTTTAATTACAAATTATGCAGATACAGCCTAATTTATAATTTTTTTAAAAAGCATTTTTTTGGGTAACAGTAATTGCTCTGGTTTAGCTGTTGGCTAAGATTTTCGTAAAAGCCTTAAATTGGAGACTTGAGGCTAGAAAATTGTGACAAAATATGTTTTTCTTCAAAGCCTCTTCCATAATTTTTCCGTTGATTACCCAGTCTCCAGTTCCTTTAACCTTATAGTTTCCTGCCACTAATGAGACTCCAGTAAGCACGGCTTGGTTGAATTTTTATATCAGTAAAACCTGCTTCCTTTAGCATTACTGACAATTCATGGCCTGAGTATTGCTGACCTTGAGTCCATAAAAGCATAGCCATGTTATAGGCAGCAGTAGGATAAGGGCCAGTTTTCTGATCATCGTAGAGCATTTCGTGGAGAAGAATCCGACCTCCGAATTCAAGGCTATCGAAGCTTTTTTGAGTGAGAAAACGACATGTTTCTGGCGACCAATCATGGTAGATATCACTATAGAAATGTAGATCAGCCACTGGAAAATCATCGTTCCACCAGTTGATTGTTTGTGTTTTAATCCGACTCTGCAAGCCATAGTTTGTGATTATTTCTTGAGCTACTTCGCATACTGGAGGTAAATCAAGAACAATAGCTTGTAAATTTGACCATTTTAAGGTTGCGCCAATGGCGTGAGCGCCCGAACCTCCGCCAATATCAATCAGCAATTTGTGTTCTGACAAGTCAATAAGTTGTGGCCAAGCTAATGCAGATCCCATACTGTGACCGTGCATTGCATAGGTGAAAGCCCGTGCCTTTTCAGCCTGTTCTTCATGAGAAACAAATAGTTGTCCATTGTCGTAAACTTGGGCAGAATTGGTAAGGACAGCTTTTTTTAAGCTTTCAACCGAAAACAGCTGATCGTTAGCAAATAACATCTCTAAAAAGCCTCCAAAATACATAGGGCTACTTTCTAAGAGATAGTCTTGTGCAAGAGAAGTGAGAGAATAAAAACCATCTTGCACTTGCACCAATCCGATGGATGTAAGTACTGTTAAAAGGGCTTCTGCTGGACGCTGTTGAATAGCGATCGCTTCACATATATTTGTCAGAGTAAGCGGTTTTGCAGCTAAAAGAGGAAACAATTTGAGATTGTGGGCAACAAGAAGTACTCGATTTCCCGCACTGGCGAAGACAATATTCCACAATAACCGTTCATCTGTGCTGGGTTTAGGAATGGTAACAGAAACAGTTTGATTCATAATATTGAGAAAGTTTTGATTGGTGGATTATCTAAATAGCCATAACACCCTACTCCTATCCCCACAAACAAGGAGGGGAATAAGAAGTTTTGTCATATACTCTGCTGTAGGCAGTTCATGATGGCAACTTAGAGAAAGACAAGATAATGCCAACAAACGAACCCAAAACTAGCAAAGTACTACTCAGCGAACTAAGTCCAAAACCAATTAGTCGCTTTTCAGCAGCCTGATAATATCCCAGAGCGTAAGCAATTCTACCTGCCAGCCAGACTGCACCAAGGATGGTACTCCACAAAGGGCTGACGTAGAAAGAAAACAACCATAAGCTAGGTAAAAAGAATACAATCTGCTCTAAAGTATTCTGCTGAACACGTAGCACTCGTTCAAAGTTGGGATCTCCTAATGTTTGGGGAGGTAAAACTTTGTATTTGCTTCTGGCTTGACTGACATTAATTGTTATAACCAGGTAAAACAGCAGTGTCAGAGTGGTTATCAGACTAGTTAAAGAAGACATACGATATTTTAGCTAGAGTCAAAAGTCAAAAAGGAGCAGATGGGATGGGGAGTATAGCAATAGGGTTCGGATAAGCTGTTTTTCCCCTGCTCAAGAACAGCCTGCCTCAATCAATAAATTCCTTAATTAAACGTGGGGAGCATAGGGAAAAGAAGACTGCCTACAAGAGGCGGGGCATGAACAGAAAATCTTTTTTCTCTTCTGCCCTTCTGCTTTCTTGTCAAAGATAAAGAGTCAAAAGTCTATGACACTTGCGTAATTCCAGCTAAGGTAAGAGCATGTTCTTGAGCGCTGCGTAAGCAATGATTTAGGAAACCAGCATAAGCATCAAGGGCTTTACCTCCAATCTCAACCAATACGTTCACATTCTCTGGGTACTCTTGGAGAAAGTTCTTGAGAAGTTTGGCATTAAGTTGGGTATGACCGATATCTACGCTTACGTGCTCTTCCATGAAGGTCAAGCCTTCAGTAATTTTTGAGCCGAGAACTTTTTGAGATTGCTGAATCAACTGTGAACCGTAGCGCACGGATAGCATTTCGATTTCATATTCAATAGCTACCTGAGCAAAAGGAGTATTACTAGCAATCACATCTTCATGGAGTTGGCGGTAACGATGGGTACTTTCAGCTATTGGAAGTGAGAGGAACCATTCTGCGTTTAATTGCTGTGTATGGCGAGTATTCCAGCTAGCAACTAAAGAGTGAGTGTCTTCAATCATCATCAAATGATGACCGGCTTCCTGCTCGGCATGGGTACGCAGTAATTTACCTAGTTCTGTGTATCCTAATTGTAAGCAGCGATCGCCTGCCCGATTGATCCAATCTTCTACTGCATCAGTCATAGCTATACCGTGGGCATTGAAGTAGATCAAATACAGTTCCAAAACTGTAGAATCGATATCTGGAGAGAAAATTTTCTCTAAACCAGAGTTTTGCTCAAATTGTAATCGTGCATTTTCGATTTGAGATTCATAGATTGCGTAGAGATTTCGTTTGACTTCTGTTTCCAACATAAATATCTATCCTTAATTAAAGTTTGATGAACAATTGAAACATTACAGATGAACTTTTTTGCTCATCAGTAAAACTTGTGATTTTGAGAAAGCTAGATTGATGCTTTCTCATAGCTATAGCCAGAGCTATATTTCTATTTCATACTCTCCAGGAATTGGAGAATGGTGATACCATCGAGCCGGAATATCAATGTCTGGAATTATGAGGCGGCTTTCCATTGGTTCGCTATCGGCTCGGTAGAATTCATGAATTTTATAAAAAGGAACTGGCTTGATGATGCGAGTATTGATATTTAGAGCATCTGAAAAATACTTGAAGATTGAGACATTTGCACAAGCAACTAGAAGATGTGGTTGTTCTTGGTTGATATGAATGAAGTCTTTAGAGTGTGCTACTCCCATCAATAATTTCCCAATTCCTTGATTGCGCCACTCATCTTTGACAACAAATTTACTCAATTCTCTAATATTTTTCCCTGAGTATCTGTTAGATGCTCCAGCTTTAATTAAGAGCTTGTCAATATCTTCTTCAGTTACTTTAGCATATCTTTCAGGATTAGTGCTATGTAGATATAATCCCATACAGGCAACTAATTCATCATTAATTAATCCCATCAAATAATGATGAGGATATAGTTCGATTTTGGCTTCAATATCATAGTATATTTCCGAGAACTTAATTCCCAGTTTTTTATAGTATATCTCTGATATTAAAGATTGACATTGATGAATTTCAAGAGGGGAATCTGCAATTTTGAATTGGCAAATAAGTTTCTTAGCCACTTCAACTCGCTGTATTAAATTAGAAGTCATATTTCATTCAATCCATGAAAACTATAGGGCAAATGAGGCATAAATAACAAATTATGTTGTAATCAACTATTTGCCAGTTAGAGAGAAATTTGGCGTCACTTCTTGTTTAAGAAGTATCTTCAAAACTTTCCCAGTTGGGTTTTTGGGAATTTCAGAAACAAAGTTGATAGCTTGGGGAATCTTATAAGTTGCTATTTTTGGATAACAGAATTCCTTAATTTGTGCTTCTGTAATTATTTGACCAGCCTTAAGCACAATGTTAGCTTTAACTATCTCACCTTTGATTGGATCGGGTACACCGTAGACAGCAACTTCTGCAACGGCTGGATGTTGATAAATGATATTTTCAACTTCAGTAGGATATACCTTAAATCCAGACAGATTGATCATGTCTTTTAACCGATCAGCAATATAGAAAAATCCATCTTCATCCATCCGACCAATATCACCAGTATGGAACCAACCATTTTTAATTACTTCCGCAGTTTCTAAGGGGCGATTCCAATAACCAAGCATGACGTTTGGCCCCCGAACTATAATTTCACCCAACTCGTTTGGTTGTACCTGATGACCAGAGCTATCAACAATCTGGATTTCTACATTATCAATTGGAGTACCAATTGAACCTAGTTTGTAATTCAAATCGTTGTTATAAGTTGCAAATGGGGATGTTTCTGTTAAACCATAACCTTCATGGATAAAATATCCATATTTTTCATGCCACTTTTGAGCGATTTCAATTGGCATTGGTGCGGCTGCGGAAAAGTAATAACGGATGCTCTTGAGGTGAATCGCAGAGATATCTTTATTCAGCATTTTGATGAATACTGTTGGTACCCCAAAGAACATTGTTACTTTATGCTCAATCAGACTTTCCAGAACTTTATCCAGGTCAAAACGACGATGTAGAATAATAGTTGCACAAGCACTAAAACCAGTGTTTAAAATAGCATTCTGACCAAAACAATGGAATAGTGGTAGATATAGTAGCAAGCGATCGCTACTACTAAGACGATAACAACGATTCGCTGCGTAGGTGTTAGCAATGATATTACCATGAGCCAAGGTAGCTCCTTTAGGGAAGCCTGTTGTACCTGAAGTATAGAGAATACAAGCAGGAGCATTGCGTTCCATTTCTAGTGCAGGTGCTTCTGGAGAAACTTTATCTATCAGTTGTGCCAGAGTTTCTCCCTTATTGGCTTCCCCTTCCGCAATGAAAATATGCTTCAGTTCGGGTAAATCTGCCTCTGATATCTGCTCACTTTGGGATTGTGTGGTAATGATGGCTTTGGCTGCACAATCGTTGAGAATGTAACTGACTTCGGCAGTTTTGAACATGACGTTGATGGAAACAGCAACAGCGCCAATTTTAAGAATGCCAAGATAAGAAATTACAAACTCTGGAATATTTGGCAAAAATAAAGCCACGCGATCGCCTTTTTTAATTCCTAATGCTTTTAAACCATTTGCTACTCGCCCTGCTAACTCATCAAGCTGTTTGTAAGTAAAAGATTTATCTTCAAAAATCAGGGCAATTTTATTAGGTAATAAGCGATGTCCTCGCTCTACATAATGTGCGATGTTCATAATTGCAAGTAATTAGAAAGAATATTGTAAATGCAATGATAATTAGCCTCTCTGTGATGCTCTAGGCAATAAAATTATCAATCAAACTATTCAATTTTAGTCGAGAAAATTGTTAATAGCAGCGACGATTTGCCCACCAGAGGCGATATCAGATGCAATTCGGGCAATATGTAAGTCCAGCCCTTGTTCATGGTCATTCCAGATGTAAGGACGGTCAGCAGAAGGTGGTTGTTCTACTACACCCCGTATTGCTATATATAAATCTCTCGTAGCAGGTGATAGTAAAGGACGGGCGTCATAATGTTTGGCAACTGCATAAGTGCGTAAATCAACTGCTTGGACTCCAAACATTAGCGCGATCGCCATATACTGTTGGAAAATTTCTACAGAGTGTCGGGCTAAATTTGCGGAAGCAAAACCTTGACTATTGATATTTTGATTAAATTGTTCGGCATGGGTAGGAAATCTGTCGGCTATGGAATTGCCGTAGAAGGTCAATAACGGCATGATAGAGTTTCCGACTATTTGCAGACCCTTTAAACCCATGTTCACACTACGTTCACTGTTCCCTACTAAAGATGCTGGCAGTCCATTATTAAATTCTGGTGCTACCAAGTAGGCTATTTGTACATCCAAATGTTTAGCCAACAATCCAATGTAGTAACGTAACTGATCCATACCGATGCTTACATACTGTCCTAAGAAGTTACCTCCGTGATAACTAGCTTGGTTTTCTACATCAATGAGTGGGTTATCTGTTGCTGAGTTAATTTCTACTTCAATTTGTTTGCTAATTTGCTCAATACCATCAATAATCGGCCCTAAATATTGGGGTAGACAGCGTAGCGAATAACGGTCTTGAATTAAATGCGTACCTCGATAATCGTGGGAACCATCTAACTCTTCACGGACTAAAGAAGAACCTGCAAGCAAGTTGAGCATTTGGGAAGCAGCCCATTTTTGCCCTGGATGCGGTTTTAACTGATGAATAAATGGGTGAAAGGATTGATTAGTTCCATTCAAACCTTGAATAGCTAAGGCATGGGCCCCCATCGCCAATGTTAATAAGTTTTTGGTATCGTAAACGCAGTTAGCTGCGATCGCAGTCATCACAGAAGTACCATTCATCATTGCCAACCCTTCTTTAGGAAGTAGTTGCAATGGCTCTAAACCGAGCTTTTTCAATGCTGTGGGAGCATCCATTTCTGTACCGTTAAAATCAACGGTGTAGCTAGGATCTAGACCAATCATTGCCCCAGTAATGTAAGATAGTGGCACCAAATCACCACTTGCACCGATGGAACCAAATTCATAGACATGGGGTGTAACACCAGCATTCAAAAATTTTTCTAAACGCTGAATGAGTTCTAGACGGATACCAGATGCACCATACAAATGTGAGTTAATCCGCAACAACATGGCAGCGCGAACATCAGCCCGTGGTAATCTCTGCCCTGCACCTGATTTGAGAAACCAAACGAGGTTGTTCTGCAATAAAGGCGCACACTCAGGAGAGATGGCAACATTTGCCATACCGCCAAAGCCGCTAGTCACACCATAAATTGGCTGACCAGTTTCAACGGCATGAGAAATATAGTTACAAGAAGCTTGGATTCCCTGTAATACCTTCTGATTATGGGTCACGCGTACCAAAGCCTCATGACGGGCGACGCTAACAACTTCATTAATTGTCAGGTTTTTTTCACCAACAATAATTGTTTTGTCTATATTTCCTGAAAAAGAAGGTGAATGCTTAGAAGTTGTTTTTGTGCTTAAGGATACTGTATTCATTGGAGTTGTTTGACTCTAAAATTGCCGCTAGTGGTAGAAATATCTTGTTTTATCGGGTTAATTAGGCGTTGCTGTCGAAGACTGGATTGACTTGGCTTACCCTAACTGAAACATTTGTATACTTAAGCTGTCGCGCATTTAAATTGTATAATTTTGGGTCTAAAACCCTTCTATAGTCTAGAAGCAGCTAAAAAACTAGATGCATCGCAGCTTATTAAAGGTAAGGTAGGTTTTATGCAAGAATGTTGTGTAAAGTCAGCAACGCCGTTGATTTAGACTTAGACAAAGCTAGAAACTCGTGTAGTGAGCTTTGGCATTGCAACTGTGCTATTGCTTTTAGACCAACGACCAAAGAATTTGCTGATGCTAGCTAATTCTTGCATTAATTCTTCAAATGCTTCTAATGTCAAAGACTGGGGCCCATCAGAAAGTGCTTTAGCTGGGTTAGGGTGTACCTCAATCATCAAAGAATCTGCACCAGCTGCAATAGAGGCCATAGACATAGTTGAAACAAACTCTGATTTACCAGTGGCGTGGCTAGGGTCAATCATAATCGGTAAGTGAGTTAGCGATCGCAATACTGGGATTGCAGATATATCCAGGGTATTCCGTGTATATTGGCGGTCAAAAGTCCGAATTCCCCGCTCACACAAAATTACATTGGGATTATCTTCTGCCAAAATGTATTCTGCTGACATCAACCAATCTTCAATTGTGGCTGCAAGTCCGCGCTTCAATAGTACTGGCTTACCTGTCGCTCCTACTTTCTTGAGCAGGGAAAAATTCTGCATATTACGAGCGCCAATTTGGATAACATCTGCAACTTGAGCTACTTTGTCTAGGTCAGCTGTATCCATGACTTCTGTAATAATCCCTAAGCCTGTAACTTCTCGAGCTAAAGCTAATAACTCTAAAGCACTTTCACCATGACCTTGGAAAGCATAAGGTGAAGTGCGGGGTTTGTATGCTCCTCCTCGTAAAAAATGTGCTCCTGCTGCTTTGACTCGCTGTGCTGTTTCTACAATCATCTCTTCGTTTTCTACAGAACATGGCCCAGCTACTACGACTAAAGGATGGTTTTGACCGAAGATTACAGGTTTATTTGGCGTTAAGACAACTACCTCACTAGCTTCCCCATAACAAAATTCTAAAGAAGTCCGTTTAAATGGCTTATTCACCCGAATCACCTGCTCAATAAAAGGGCTGATATTTTGAATTTTATTTGTGTCAGTTTCTGCTGTTTCGCCTACCAAATCAATTACTATTTTATGCTGAAATTTACATATTTTTGGTAGGATTCTATCACGACGTATTTCTTCAACAACGCGCTCAATTTCTTCTGATGGTGTAGCTAATTTCATGACAATAATCATTGCTTTGAATGTCCTAAAAAATATTGTAGTTATTTCTAATGGCTAGTCTAAACATAAATCACCTATTGGCTTAAACCTTAATAACTGAAGCAGGAATTATCGGAAAAGCAAGGGTGAATATCGAAATCAATTGTCTTTACCTTTGAATCCAATTCGGTACTTGGTCAGTAGTTTTACTGTTGCCAATGAATTACAGAATATGCCAATTTTTCATATCACACATCCACTTTTCCTGTATATTTGAGTGCAGTTTTCATACCTGGATAATGCACTCAAGCGATCGCTCCATTGCAGAAAACTGCATAATTAATGAATACTCGTTTGTCTATCATCCAAAAGTGCTGTTTTATTAGACATCAAGTAATCTATATGAATAGCACCTAATGATGACCAAATACCGCTTAAATAGGTGTTTGCAGTTCGGATTGATAGGGTTGCGGGGCTGCTTAAGTGTCTAAAAGATTGTCATACGTAAAATTATTGATTTTTTTTAAAAAACTAAAATTTAATTCAGAAGGCAAAAAAAAACCACGTTGAAAAACGTGGAATTCAAGCAAGAACACTTTGTATTATCTTTAATGCGAGTCTGCTTCTGTTGAAGGGGAGCAGAAGGTTTTTATGTTTTATTATTGATTTACACAGCTCTATTTATGTTTAATATCAAAACGGCTGATAGCGAACTGAAAAATTAAAGCCATTATCTTCGCTTGTTCCCGTCAATGGTATACCGTAGTCTGCGTGCAATACCAAACCGCTAAAAGGTTGCCAGTTCAAGCCTAATCCCAAACTGGCTAGAGTTTGCGGATCGGTATTAATACTGCGATTGTTCCAAGCTGTACCGATGTCAAAAAATGGTGTTAGCTGTAGTGTTTGCACATTCGATGCTAAGGGAATACGAACTTCCACACTTCCAACTACCCCATTGTCAGCAACAAGTTGATTTTGACTATAACCGCGCACTGTATCAACTCCCCCAACGCTAATTTTTTCTAATGAAAGTAAAGAATCAGGAGTGAGTTGAGTGTTAACTTTGGCCAATATCAAGATGCGGGAAGATAGTTGTTGTACCCATTGAAATTGTCCTATCCAGCTAAAAAAGCGCCCATCAGTACCACTATTGTTAACGGTTGCATCTATTGCATCAATGCCAAAACTAAATTGCGATCGCGCTGCCAAGACACTGTTAGCATTACGTTGTAACCAATCTTGGGAAAAGCGAATTGCTGTAACTCTTGATTTCCCATCTTCAGGGCCTTCAGTAAAGGAGAAGGGGATATCATTAAGGATGAAAGTTTGACTGCGCCGTAAATCCAATGCTAACGAAAGAGCAAATTCGTTATTTGGCGTGTGAATTAGCGGTTGACGGAGATTAAATGAAAGGGTTTCGGCTTCGCTACGGATATTCAAATCACGAAATTTGCTTTCAATAATGCGGCTAGCACTGTTGCTGTAACGAACACCAATGGTTCCATCTAAGGCGTTAAAGGGAATAGAATAATTGATATTGTAAATGTCTAAACCTTCACTACCAGCATATTCAGCACTAAATTTATCCCCAAACCCTAAAAAATTATCGTGAGCAATAAAAACACTCCCTTGTTCTGAACCAACGCTAGGTGATTGGTTATTTGCAAAGATAACTCCAGCGTGAAATGGTGGCGACTCGGTAATTATCACCTGTAAAATATTACTTCCGGGGGTGCTACCTGCGGTTAACTCAGCATTAACTCGTTCAATCACCGGGTCAATTTGTAATAATTGCAGCGCTTGTTCGAGGCTTTTCTGGTTTATAGGCTTACTTGTAAACCGTTGAATCCGGGAACGCACATACCCAGGTTGTAATCTTTGTAGTCCTAAAATAGAAATTCCTTCGAGTTCGCCTTCCACAACTTGGATTTGCACAACACCGCTAGCAATATTTTGATTGTTGGGAATAAATGCACCACTGGTGATGTAGCCCTTTGTAACATAAAGTTTGGTGATTTGCGATCGCAGTTGCAATAATTGCTCAAATGTAATTTTTTTATTTTCTAAGGGCTGTTTTAATTTAATGATTTCATCTTTTAAAACAGTGTATCCTTTGACTTGAATTTCTTTGACAAAGAAACTTTCATCACTAGGAAAGGTCGTTTTGGGTAGATTTTCTTGTGAGGGTAATGGGAGTATGGGAACAGTTGGTGTCTGTGGTGGGGGAGGAAGGGTTGGCAATGGTGATGCTTGGGGTATAGTTTCTTCCACTTTACTTGGTGTATCGGGGGGAATTGTTACTCCCGATGGGGGTATCGATTGTGCAAATACTGGGAGTGGAGTAATGCTAATGCAGGTAAATAAGATGAAAAAAAGCTTTTGAAGGCGAAGGTAGGAACCCATTGTTAATCTACGATTTATAAGGATTTTTTAAACATCCTCTTTATTTAACATCGAAAGTATACGCTATTAATGAACCAAGATGTTGCTAAAATTGTGTTACGAATTAGTTTATAAAACATCATCAGCTTCTAATGTAGACTTACAAAAAGTAACAATATTTTCATCAGTAACAGTTGAAAAATTTATGATTTGTGCTGCTTTTTGATTCATTGATTGTTTCTTTAATATACAGATTAAAATAGATGACTAGGTAATGCATTCACCTTTTATGCATATATAGTTGCATGAATGTGCATGTCATTTTGCAGTTTTCTGCATAATTCTAGTTCTGATATATGCAATATTCCTATTTAACATCTTCGACACCCCATACCCCACACCCGGCCCGAAGGGGCTTTATAAAATCTACATCAGGTAAACGAATTGTTAATACATTCACCTTTCATGCAAATATAGTTACATAATTTTGGATGTGCGTTAGCGTTCGCGCAGCGTCTCGTAGAGAAGCTCGCCGTTGGCGAAGCCTCTCGTAGAGAAGGCATCGCATAATTGTGCAGGAAACTGCATACCTCCCAAAAGCTCAGTTCTCGATCCTTGTTTCTGGGAAGTTAAAAATAAAAACTACATATAAGTATTTTATCTAGGAATTGGCTGATGATAACTTGTAATTACAAAATCTATTTGTATAAAAAATAACTTAGAAAAACCGAAGCACCATAAAAATCAGGCGTTGCTAAATTAAAATATGAAATCCCTAAAGAAATATCTAAAACTCTTACTCTCTAAGCCTTTGCGACTACCATTCGCACTTCTCTACGTTTCCTGCGGGATGCTACGCAAACGCGCAGTGTGGTGCAAGCAGATACTTTGCATCAGATTAATTAATCTCTTCACCCAGCAACACCAAAAACTAAATCGTCATCAATTTCTCAAAGTATTGTTTTTGGCAACCCTCTTAATCTGTTTATTGTTTGGACAAGTTGTATCTGCACAAACTCCAAATGCTAGTTTACTTGTTGAACAAGGAATTAAAGACTATAATGCGGGAAATTTTCAGAATGCCGTAAAACACTGGCAAGAGGCATTAAATCAGTATAAAAATAATCCCTCAGATGCGGCGGTTGTCAATGAAAATTTGGGGCGTGTTTACCAACAAATAGGAGAAAACAAAGAAGCTATTGAGTCTTTCTCAAGGGCAATTCGTGACTATGGGGCGGTGGGAAATATCCAGCAAGTGGGACGAATGCAGTCAGAACTTGCCCAAGTTTACAGCAGTTTGGGACAACCTCGCAAGGCGATCGCACTTTTATGTGGTCAACTGGTAGAAAAGGCGAGAATCTCAGAAAATCAACCAAGTCAAGAAATAGAATGCACTCCCGAAAGTGCTGAACAAATCGCCACCAAACACAACGATAAACGCGGTAAAATTGCGGCTTTGGGTATTCTCGGTGAAGTATATCGCTTGATTGGAAATTATGACCAAGCTATCCAGTATTTACACGCAACACAACAAATTTCTCCTGAATATGACTTTTTAGTGTTAAATAGTTTGGGTAATGCTTACAGAAGTCGTGCTCAATTGCATGAATTAGAAGCCAATTCTGCAAAGCAAGCTGGTATTTTCAGTAAAGAAAAGGAATTTGGCAACAAGTCTGCGGCAGATTATAACCAAGCCCGCGAATATTTTCAGAATAGTATAAAACTTGCCCACAGCCAAAAACAACTTTTAGCAGAGATGCGGGGATTATTAAATTTAATTCAGTTGGGTTCTCAGACAAGTGAAACGAAAGTTATCAGCGATGAAACCTTTAATAATGCTCATAAAGATGCTTTGAAGATTCTCAAAGATTTACCCGATTCAGCGACAAAAGTTTATGGAGCAATTCATTTAGCATACTTGCAGCGCCATTCTCAAGGAACTTCGCCCTTTACCTACTGTCCAACTCAGATGCTTTCATCGGAAAGCGAAGCATTAAATTTGCTAACAAACTCAGTATTAACTAGTAATAACTTACAAGACAATCGCCTACAATCTTATGCTAATGGTGCTTTAGGACATTTTTGGGAATGCCATCAAGATAGAAAAAAAGCATTAAAATATACCCAAATTGCAATTATTGCCGCAGACAAAAACTTGAGTGCAAAAGATAGCTTGTATTTGTGGGAGTGGCAAGCTGGACGGATTTTAGATCAACAGAATCGCAAAGAAGAAGCGATCGCATCTTATCAAAGAGCATTTGAAACCTTGGAAGATATCCGCCAGGGTATTTTGACCGCAGAACGTGATGTGCAGTTTGACTTCCGCGATGTTGTTCGCCCATTGTACCGCACATTGGCGCGATCGCGGCTGGAACTATTGGAAGTTGCTGAAATTGCTGAAAAACAACGTGCCAAGGAATTATCGCAAGTAGTCGAAACCATCGATGCTCTGAAACTGGCCGAATTACAGAATTATTTTGGCAATGATTGCATTTTGAGTGGGTTGAATCCCAAACCGGTGGCGGAACTCCTCGAAGATAATAGTGCAGCGTTTAAGAATACGGGGTTTTTGAGTTCGATAATTTTGGATGGCAAAACCGGGATATTATTGCAATTACCCAATCAGACAACCAAATTTAAGTGGATTAAAGACCCCAATCAAGAAGGTACAAGTAAGATAGTTAGCAGCGACAGGCTACAGAAAACAATTGCCGAGTTTCGTAGTGGACTAATTAAAGGAGAAGAAGAAGTTAACTACGATACAACAACTGCGGCAGAGCTTTATGATTGGATAATTCGCCCCTTTGCTGAAGATATTAAACCTGAGACAGTCAAAACCCTTGTATTTCTTCAGGATGGGTTTTTGCGTAGTGTGCCAATGGCAGCACTTTACGATCGCCAGCAAAAGAAATACTTAGTCGAAACCTACGCAATTGCTACAACCCCTAGTTTACGAATTACTACACCCAAAGTACGCGATAGTTTCCGAACCGTCGAAGGTCATCGCAGTACTCAAAAGGCGTTAGTTTTAGGTTTGACACAAAAAGCCACAATCGACGGAAAGGCTTTTGATGCGCTTTTTTCAGTTCCCGAAGAAGTCAGTGCAGTTAAAAGTTTATTTCCCAATTATACCGACCTGATCGACGATAACTTTGTCCCCGAAAGTTTTAAACAAAAACTTGAAAAAACAATATACCCCATTGTCCATGTAGCTAGTCATGCTCAATTTGGGATCATTGCCAAGGACACCTTTATTGTCACAGGTAAAAATCAAAAACTCACCATCAGTCAATTAGAAAACTCATTGCGAAACCTCAACAGTAAATTAGATAACGTTGAACTTCTTGTACTTACTGCCTGTGAAACCGCAGTTGGTGACGATCGGGCGACACTAGGATTAGCTGGAGTTGCATTACAAGTTGGCGTTAAAAGTGCGATCGCATCTTTGTGGAGTGTCACAGATGTATCAACAGCCGAACTAGTCAAAACATTTTACACCAACTACCGCAACGCGGGAATGAGTATTGCAGAAGCACTGCAAAAAGCCCAAATTCGGATGATTAATGCGAAAAAATTATCACCATCTGAAGGTATAAATATCAAGTATGATAACCCAGTATATTGGGCACCAATGATTGCGATCGGTAATTGGCTTTGATGTTAATTCGTAGTTACACTCTCTACGAGACGCTAAAAGCGTAGCTTGCTTCCCTGAAAGGGTACGCGGACTCGCTACCGCTACGCTAAGGTAATTTGTATGCTTTACGCTACGCTATCCGCCAGTCATAAAGACTACCCAACTGAATTCTGTTCGAGAATTTTCTTGATATCTTCGATGCGTTGTTTGATAATTTTGATATCGACTTCGCTTCCTGTAGGTATTTCAGATTGCGCGAGTTCTTGAACTAAAGTTGATCCAGTTTGACCCAATTTTCCATTACTGGTTACTTTCAATGCTTCTTCAAATGCTTCATACCACAATTCATTTTCAGCATAATAATTTATGCTTTCTGGGATACTATTAAATCGGTTCTTAGCTAGTGATTGAGAATTTATGACGGTAAATTCTGCATTACTAACAACTGGACGCGCTTCGCAATCAATTGCAATTTGCCAGAAATATGTTTTACCTACAGTTAGTTCAGGATAATCAAGAGGAAGTTTTAGTTTGTTAATCCCTACTGTTGTTGGTATTTCTTTAACTTTGCCAATTTGTTTAACGGTTGTTGCTGAATCAAATTCAAAAAGTCGGAATCGCACGGTTTGAGAACTTGACATATACCAAGCAAGCATTGGACGTGTGGAAGCAGTTTTACCGATAAATGTCACAGGTGCAAGCTGTGTCATCGGGATACCACTACTCGAACATCCACGCGAACCACCCGCACGGGAATATCCACTGGCAGGTTTGCGATCGCGTGGTTTAAACTCGGCATATCCGGGGAGTGCGCTAATTAAAAAAACCACTCCCACAACTAAACTTGTAAGTCTACGGCTGTTTTGCCAAAATCCAAAATATTGATTACTCATGGTAAATGCTGGTAATTATTTTGACGAAGAATACAGAATACAGAATCAATCTGAATTATGATTTTTATTTTGTTAAAATCTAAAATAAACTCGTAAGTTTCCAACTAAGTTCACATATTGTCCCACGAGGGGAAAGCGATTCCCGTCGAAACTCTCCTCCTAATTGTCTGGCCACTAGTTTAGAATGTTTTGTGCCTTTATTTTCGAGCTGTGATTGAATTCCACAACCGTTATCTTTGACGTATAACTTGTATTGATTTGCCCCATAAATGCCCGAGGCTTGAACGCGCTTGACTCCTTGGGCATGTTTGCCAACATTACACAAAGCTTCTTCCAGAAATAGACAGATTTCACGTTTGTATTCTCTAGTTAAATACTTCTCATCAATCGGCTCAAAATTGCGAATTTTGACTTTTAGTGTTTTAAAATATTCAAAATCGTTACGTTCTAACGTACTTGAATAAACTTCATATAATAAATCGTGAAGCGGTCGGTTCAATTCGAGGATTAATCCGCTTCCCAAACGTAAACTCTCTTCTGGGGTTAATGTTTCCAATTTCAGAAATTCGCCAATTTCCCGAATTTCTCGATTAAGTTTTTCAAATTGTCCAAGAAGTTGTTCATCGGGTACATCCTTAGCACGCATCTGCTTTAATCCGTATGCAAGGGTTTGCAGAGGGCCATTATGAATCAGGGTAAAAGTGTGTTGAATTGTGTTTTGACGTTCGCTAATTTGCGATCGCAAAAATTTATCATGCTGATAAAATGCAAAAGCACTCAAGCCAACCCCATTTACAGCTAAAATTAGCAAACTCGGTGCTACAGGAATCCATATACCCCACAACCACAGCATCACATAGCTGTAGCTAAACAGACAAACTCCCGCTAGAGCAACACTAAATAAATTTTTCCAGACAGATTGGGTAAGGCGTCCGATAATAATTGGCAGAAAACCCCAAATAACTATCCATGTGTATTCTCCCGTATCTCCCCAACTCTGCAACATTGGGCGACCATCAATTACAGCACTGAGAATTTGACTTATGACATGAGCATGATAATCAACACCGTAAATTTGACCTTTTAATTCTAATGTTGGCAAAGCAGATGTATAAAAAATATCACCAGCACTCAGATTTCGGTTGCCAATTAACACAATTTGATCGCGCAACAATTTTGTATAAATGTTCTCATTTTTTGCATTGAGAATATCGCGCAGCGAAATCACATGAAAAGGTTGAGAATTATTGCGGAAGTTAATCAAAATTGATAATCCCCCATCCTCATAATTAATGCTCACATATCCACCAAAATTATCAGTGATTCGGGGTAATTCAGTTCCTTGAATCATGATTGTATTCGGGTCATTTATTCCCGTCTTCAACTCAATTTTCTTCGCTTTTAAGTACCTAGTAACTAATTGTAATGCTAGAGAATATTTATCTTCTTTGTCATTCTTTGGGTTCGTAGTGTATAATAAATAGCGTCGATTTTTACTATCTCCATCATTAAAGAAATCAACAAATCCAATTTGTTCGGGTGGCAAACTTCGGGTTGGAGAGATTTCTGCTGGTGGTAATATTTTTTCAATCCCAATAATATTAGTATTTTTCCGCAATACCTGGAGAAGTTCTTTGCCACCAGGTTCAACGGGAACATTTTTGAATATATCTAGCCCAATTGCTAGCGGTTTATAGCTTTCTAACTTGGTGAGTAGTTCTGCAATCTTCCTATCTGGAACCGGATATTGGTTAACCCATTCAATATCTTTTTCATCGATCCCTACAATTACTACACGCTCATCGAGTTTTTCTACGGGACGCAAACGTAACATGGTATCCAGGAACATCCATTCTAAAGATTGGATTGCTCCAACCATACGGGTCAATATCACTAACACTAACACTAGTATTCCTGGACGTGCAGCAAGAGACCATAATCCAATTTCTTGGTAAATCCGATTCCAGATTCTCTTTCTCATCTAGTTTTTCTGGTTTAATTTTCCCCGTCGGTATTAATCAATTAAACCTTCTTCACGGGAACGAACTTCAGTTTGAATTCGCATATTCTTACCACTTTGCTTGCAGTCTTCAGGATATACCCCTAAAACATCCTGAATCTTAGTCCAGTAAGTCCGCACTGCTCGTTCTGATTTATACATTCTTTCAGCGATCGCTCTATCTGTTAAACTCTCTTCAAAAGCCAACCGCAACACCTCCAACCATTCCGGTTTGAGTTCAATTCCTGTTTTGATGTCTTTGGTGTGAGTTGCACCGTGAAGTGCCAAATTAACCCGCATTAGCATTTCCGATTCGGGTAAGCCTTTGTCTGCGATCGCAAACCCACCTTGATGATTATCTATCTCGTGTTTGATCCGAATTAACGCCTTCACATAACTAGTTTGCACCATGAAATTCTGATGCGGATATTCTTTGAGCAAATTTTGCAACAGCTTAATTCCGGTATCAATTTCTGCTATCTTCCCTTGCTGATCGGGAATTGATAAATCCATCACAATCAGGTCAAACTGGTGAAATTGGAGTTGCTTAAGTGTCTCTTCTCCAGTCTGAGCTTTAATAATAGCAGCTTCGGGATACTCTCGACTTAATACATCAAGAGTACCGGTCAAAATTAATTGATGGTCATCAACAACAAGAATACCCAGCTTTTTTTCCACTGCTAAATGTCCATAAAATTGGGTTTTTTGAATACATACCATATCTTCACCTGTATTCGTTCAAATTAAAATTTTTCTTAAGCTTTACGTCAAATCCTGTCCTCTAAAGTGTTTACTTTGTGATTGATATTTTGTACCTTTTACCTCTAACGAGACTCGTTTAAGTATTTACGTATTTTAATTTCTGATTCCTATATCGGCTGAGTTATACAATATCCGACATCCTAATACCACACATCTACCTTTTCTGCTTATTTTAGTGCAGTTTTCATACCTAGAGAATGCAGAAAACTGCATAATTCTATTTCTGATATGTGCAATCTTGCTATTTAACAACTTCGACTCAAAATTAATTGCCCATTGGGTAATCGAAATACTCCCTGTGGCTCAATTATTGGGTCGCTTTTTTTCCAGGGGCGCGATATTGGTTCGACATCTCTGACCGAACCTGTTGTATAGGTAGAAACCGCAACACCAGGACGATTAGTGGTCAAAGCACCAGAACCTGTAATACTAAAAGAGTTTTCTTGTCCCTTTATGCCGCGTGAAATGCAACTATTAGCAATCAGTGCGTTGGTATCGATGACATTTGGTGAGAATTGGGTAAAGCTGTTTTGAATAGAGCTAGTATCAGGTACATTAATATTTATTACACCGTTAACGCCGAATTGAGAACTTGCAGTAATATCACTACTTTTCTCGGTTGGTTCTGGACGTGACTCAATACCAAAGATACCTTGGGATTTGATTTGGATGTTTCCACCTGTGCCAATGTATGCGTTGGCGCTGATGTCGCTGTTTTCTTCGGGGATAGCGACAATAAATCTAGAATTGATATCGATGTCACCGCCATCACCACCTTTTTCGGCTGTACCTGCGCTGGTGGTGATTTGACTGTTGCGACGGAGTAAGAGTAAGTCGCTGTTGAGGTTAATGTTACCACCGTTACCGGATGCAGATTTAGCGTTGAGTTGAGCTTGGTTGTCTAGGGTAATTTTGGGTGAGTTGATTTTGATGTTACCTACATTTCCCTTTCCAGAATTTGAGGCATCAATTTCAGCACCATCACTTAGAGAGAAATCACCAGAATCGATAAAAATGTTACCACCATTCCCTTCTACCCTCGGTTGCACATTGCTGCTAATCCCGCTTTTCTTAGTGCCATTCACCCCAGCAATATCAACACCACCTGTGACCTTAACGTTGACATTGCCTGCATCTCCCTGTCCATCAGATTTAACAAGAGTTTGTAGTTGAGCGCCATCTGCTAGTGATAGTGTTGTAGCCTTGATGTCAATATTACCCCCATTGCCTTTGCCTTCTAGTTCCACGTTGCTGAAAATGGTAGTTTCGCCACCTGCAAGGTCAACAGCATTTTTGACATTTACTGTCACATTCCCCGCATTTCCCTGTCCTTTAGTTAAGGCTTGAACTTGAGCGCCATTACTTAGAGAGAAATCACCAGAATCGATAAAAATGTTACCCCCATTGCCTTTGCCTTCTAGTTCCACGTTGCTGAAAATGGTAGTTTCGCCACCTGCAAGGTCAACAGCATTTTTGACATTTACTGTCACATTCCCCGCATTCCCCTGTCCACTAGTTGAGGCTTGAAGTTGAGCGCCATTACTTAGAGAGAAATCACCAGAATCGATAAAAATGTTACCGCCCTTGCCTTTTGAACTCGGACGCACATTATTGCCAATTCCGCTCTTACCAGCAATTTTGATTTCTCCGGTAGCATTGAGGGTAATATCCCCTGCAACAGTCTCAGGTGTTCCTAAACCCTTTCCAATACCAGCAGAAAGGAAACTTACGCCTAATATCTCTAGATTTCGAGCATTGATAGCAATATCACCACCACCAGCAGATGCTACAGACACACGCGCTTGATTAGTAAGCGATACCGAACCACGAGTCACATTAAGAGGAAATTTCAAGCTGAGATTATCCCCATTCAAAAGAATATCAACATTTCCAGGTTCCGCTAATCCTCCTAACTCAACTCGTCCACCATAAGCATTTAATCTTCCCCCATCCATGCTGATATTACCGCCTACTAACAGCAAACTTTTACCATTAGGTACTCGTAAACCAAATGCATCATCACCTGCTGGGTTTTTTTCTGCTGGTTCTACTGAGTTATTTTTAATCTCTGCATTTTGATTAAGCTGATTAAACCACAACGCTGAAGGTTGAATCGTCAATAATGGCGGTGCTTGGGGGTTTGTAGCACTGAAAATACCCTGATTTCCAAACTGTACTCCATTGGCTGTTGTACCAACAAAACTCCCCTTCACATCTAACAGCGCATTCTTACCAAATACAATTCCATTGGGATTAATTAAAAACAAATTTGCTGCACCCAATACTCCCAATGTCCCCTCAATCTTTGACGCATTTCCACCTGTTACCCGTGTGAATATATTTTCTATACCAATGGGATTGGCAAAATACACTCGTTGCCCATTTTGGATATTGAACTCACTAAAACTATGAAATAGATTGCTTCCTCGTGCTGCACCACCGTCAATTTTGTCGCCAAGTACGCCATTAATTAACTGATTTTGATTGAGTCGAGAAGCTTCTGCACCGAGTGTGTTATCGGGTATGATTTGCGCTCTTGCTGGTAAAGCTTGGCTGAATGCAGTGGACATTAGGCATAAACAAATAATACTTTTAATACTGGCTTTTTCAGGAGAATATGCTTGATTCATCAGGAATTTTCCTTGGACAAATTGGTAGTGATAAGTAGGTGGGCGCTAAAAAATACAACTATATTAAGAAACATAAATTGCTTAAAAGCTTATATTCAAAGCGTTGCTGGTGTTTTACATAAGTTTACGTAGTTTGGTTTAACAAGTTCCGTGGGTTTAAGTCCCCTGGTTCAATAAAAAAGCAAGTTTTGTGTTGGGGTTAAATCCCCATTACAAAACTTAATTACGAATTACGAATTACAAATTATTTAATTGTGCCTACCTACTTATAGAAGTAGTGGTGAAATAAAATCCTTATCCCACAAGCATCTGGTAGAATATTAACTAATTCACTATTATAGTAAATCATCACCATATTGCTCCTCCAAATCCGGAATTTTAAGGCGCTGATCTATTTGTAGATTGTTCGAATCTATTTTAGGGTTCGCGTCTCGAATTCGAGTCCACTGATTGCGATCGCCGGAAAATTTTTTAGCAATTATAGAAAGCGTATCTCCAGATTCTACTGTTGTCTAGGTTCTAGTGTATTTATGTCAATCGGGATGTAACTCGGTATGTAAATCGGGTGTGTAGGATGATTGCACTCGTTGCATTGTATAGTTCCTCCGCTGATGATGGAACTAAAAGAGCTAACGCCTCGGGGTTCTTCTTGAATTTTAGAAGGTTCTACGAAACGCCAGTGATTAGTACCCAGAGTAGTTCTTTCTTTAGTCCCAGCCGTCGATACAGAAGAGCCTACACCTTTAATATCTAAATAGCCTCCAAGCATACCAGTACGATAGGGATATAAATTCTGCAAGTATATCTCGTCATTTACTAGAACAGCAGTACCATTTTGCTTGCCAGTTGCAGAAACTATTTTCCACGTTCGAGTCTGTAGGTTCGCTCCGTTGGGGCTACTAGCTGTGGATACACAAACTAAGTTTCCTTCACAGCCTACACCTTTAGTATCTAAATAGCCTCCCAAATTCTGCAAGTATATCTCGTCATTTACTAGAACAGCAGTACCATTTTGCTTGCCAGTTGCAGAAACTATTTTCCACATCCTAGTCTGTAGGTTCACTCTACCGGATCTATTAGCTGTGGATATACAAGGTAACTTTCCTTCACAGCCTACACCTTGAGTATCTAAATAGCCTCCTTCCCAGTTGTTATAACCATTTTGAACAAAGTAAGTTCCTCCATAAATAAGGAGAAAGGTAGTTTGAGCGTTTGCATTCTGAGTTTTAAACAACAATGTACTGAGAAACAAAAATGCTGCCAGAATAACTGAACTGACTTTTTTCATAATTTTCTGCCTTTCAACTATTTACTATCTCCACAAAACTACAAATGCAGAAAAGCCGATTCCAGAAAATATTACCACCTCAACTACATATTTGATCGGTTTTTTATACTCTGTAAAAATAAAAATAAGCTTGTATTATGAATATCTTTTCAATAAAAGATTTTGACTTCAAACTATACATCTTTATTTATTCAATAAAAAATATAATCCTTATATATTGACGGAAAATACTAAATATATAATATCGATTTTAGGCATTAAAGTTTGATTATTCGACACTTTTCAGGCGATGCCTCCGGTGGGCTACGCCTACACTATTTATCAAAAGATGATTGATAAAAGTCTGAAATAACGTGTTTTTATTGATGCACATAATCATCTATTTGTACAGTATGTAAATCTTAAAATCTAGCCATTTCAAGGCGAACCTTTGTACTATGAAATAAATGATGTTTTAACCCAATTTTGGGATTTTGGCGATTGCGATCGCTCCACTATTTGCTACCATTAACTAACGTAGCTCTGCGTCCACATCCCTCAAAAAAATTCCTATAGCGACACAAACGGCAAGTAAACTCACCCCGCTCTAAGCTTGTAGCTCTACAGCAACATCAGCACATTCGCCAGTACTGCAATCTGTCGTGCCAACAGTTGCTTCACTTCACTAGCTAAGCCATACCCGCATCTTGTGAATTTTTTGGTGCAATCCTGTGCGGGCGTTAGTCATCCCTGCAATGAACATTTTCCCTCTATAAAGCTCAAAAGCTCTTCCTCAAACGCTGTCAAATACGGCCGCTTCAACTCCCCCAGGTACTTCAACATAGCACGGGCAGCTTCTTCCAAGTTTTCATTTTCCCGTAACCTACTGATGCGATCGCTAATCTGCTGCATCTGCTGACATTCCGATTCCAGGTAGTTCAGTGGCTTCAGGTGGTCAATCCTCAGGGGGTACTCTCCATCCCACATTGTAACTGTACAACTGAACTCACCGACATGGCTAACGATGCACCAGCAGCCTCCTTTACCCCTGAGTTCGGGATTGTCTTTTGCAAGGATTTGGCAAACTTCGCCAACACGGTAAGCATTTGGGGCTTTAGTGCGTTCCATTATCCGCTCTATCACGTCTTTGAGAACACGACCTGATGGTACTTTTCCACCTGCGACTTCAACCGCAGTTTGCCACACCTCCCACTGTTCCTGCGGTTCTAACTTAGTCATGGGGCGAACTTGTCCTTCGCTAGTCGGCAGGATTTGGGAACTATTTGTTGTCAAATCATCAATCCCAAAATTTTGACAACAAATTGTTGTCAAATTCTCGTAGACATCAGCTGCTGCAATCAAATAATTTGACTTTTGGCGACTATGCCCAAAGCGATCGCGGCAATAATCTTCAAAAGTTTTGTGCGTGGAGCGGTAAAGCCTTCTGTCCCTCAATTGCATTAACGCTTTACCGGCCTCAAAAAACGCCCGTTCGACTTTCTTCTCTAGCAGGTTGCGATCGCTCTCTTCTTGCTTGCTTAATTCTTCTATTTCAACAACTTCAACGCTTATAACTGCTGAATCTACATTTTCCTGGGAGGAAATACCTGAGTTTGCTCTTTTAAATGGTAGCTCTGAATCACTTATTGCAGAGGAAATGCTTTTTTTGCGCCTAGAGGATGGCTTTTTCGTCATTCCACCCCTTTTTATTCAATAGTATTTCTCTAAAGCCGATTGCAAAATGGATTTTAAATGTTGCAGTAGGAGCAATCACTGGGTTAAAGAAACACAGGGAGGAACATAAGGATTTACACTTCGATAATTAATCCTAAAACTCTATCCCTGAGTTTATACCCAGGACTTATTCAATTACACAGAGAGTTTCTTCAAAAATGCACTACTTTGTGGCAGTGATTGTAAAGAGAGAGAAGCAGCATTAGCTACTCACATCTATTACCTCCCTCAACTCAAATAAATCCGCTAAGTCACACCGGAAGTAGTCACATAACTTTTCAATCGTTTCCGTATCCACCCGCTTAAAGTCATTGGTGAACAGCCGATAAACAGCTGGATAAGAAATGTTAGAACTTCGGGCAACTTCAGCCAATGACAGTGTTGGGTTTTTTTCAGCCATAAGCACAGCTAGGCGGCAATGCATTTTCCTCATGCCTCCATTAAACTATAGTTTTTATCATAATTGATTTCGTTATAAATTAGCAACTTAGTGTTATTATTTATAACGGAAGTGTTATAGTAGAGATATGGAGAAAGCGCCCCCGACGACCAATCAAAAGCGCTTTCTCTGTCCCTAATAATAAGGAAACTCTATCATGACACATCCCAAATACACACAGCAAGCCCTTTCCCGCTATAACCTTCCCCGTCTCAAAAGAATCGCTGCCGAACTCGGTGTTACACCCACCGACGACAAAAGAGCGACTGACACCTGGGTAAACGCAATCATCACCCACCAATCCAACCAGCTTCAAAAGGTTGACAACCAAGCCACAGCCCAAGCCGAATTCGACAACTACATCGCTGACCAAGCCCAAGCCGTAGCTCCCGAACCCCTCACAATAGTCGAAATCTCCTTTTCTGATCACGAATATTACGCTGGTAATCAACTGATAGCCAGCATCAGCCATGACGACAACCACTTAACGCAACCCTGGGTAGTCATAGTCAACGATACAGAAGTATTCCGTGCCAACACTATAATACGTTGCGATCGCTTCATCTGCACTCACTATAAAGATGGCTCATTACCTGTGCAGGAAGAAGCAACACCCTGCACTACTGAAAACCTAATCATGGCGCATATCTTCAACGAGTGCCAGAATTATGGGTTTGAAATTCTCGATGATGGCATTTACAACAACAACGGCGTGAAACTGGGGCAAGTCGGATGCACTGACGGGAACTGGTGGGTGAAGAGGCGTTATTCAGTCCAGCAGCAGTATTCTAACTCCGTGCTTGATGCTGTGCGCTCATTGTCGATGGTGGACGTGTCTACTGATGGTAAATCCATTTTTGAGGAATATTTTTTAGATCAGCCGTTAGAACAGCTAACTGGCAATAAATTGCAACGGCTGCTGGAGAGAGCAGAGTTAGTCACAGCGTAAAGAGTAGGCTTCGCCTGGGAAAAGGGAAAAGGGGAAAGGTAAATTTCTTCATTCCCTTCCCCTTTCCCCCTTCCCCTAATTATTTATTTACCAATCCCCAATTAAATCTATGCAAGCCACAATCGCAATCCCCCAACACTGGGGCTACCCACGCTTTGCTTTGGAACAACGTACAGAACAAGGCACGATTTTAGGACTTTACTACTATCCCTCTGGTACAGAACTGGCTAATGAATTTGATGAAGGATGGCGTTACGTATTGATGCCTAACAAGAATTCTGATGAAACATCGTACTTGCAAGAGAATCAAATACAACCGCTATCTCCACAGGAATTATTCACGCAAATTACCGCAGAAATTGAGCTTTACGAACAACAGATAAATATTCTTAAACAACAGTTAGCCGTATTAACCAGAGGTTTCACAAATGCCTAAGACGGTTGACAACACCTTTGACCGTAGAGCAAATCATTTGCTGCATTCGATTCGACTTTGCGGTGGTTGTGTTCCTTTGCATCGGCTTCAGTTCCAATTCTCCGCCAAGGTTATTCAAACTCTGCTAGATAGAAAACTGGTGCAAATACAGAATACGGGACGCGGTTTTTTGTTGGAGATTGCCGAGGATTTTTAACTCTTAATCGAAGAAGAACCAATTATGAAACTTTACGCTAAGACCATTGCCCAGCCCTTACCCGATTGGGCAACTACTGTTACAAAGTGTGCAGATTTATTCGAGATTGAAATTAACGATGAACACCCAAATTTTCAATCCCTGCTTGAAGAGTTAGAAACCGAGATTGAACCAGGAATCATGGGAGTAAAAGCAGAAGATTTATGTTCACGGCTTGGCATTGAAATGTCTAACCCCAATCTGCACCACTTAGTTGAACAGGCCCAAAACCTGATATCTGAAATTGCTACGCACCCAGACTACAGACAACTGCTGGACTTGGGATATCAACCTGATTTAAACGTTGCCGATGCTAGCACTGCGCTCACTTATTTGCAATGGGAGCTAGAGCGTAACCCTGAATCTTCTGTTTAGTAGAAAAGCGATTGCTTGAATATCAGCTTTTCTTCAAGCAATCGTAAAGCGCTGAAAGTTTACGCTACAAACCACTAATTATTGCACAGGTCAACAAAACATGGTTACTGAAATCAAACTAGGTTTATGCAACCCTCCCGAACCCATCTATTTATATGTCAATCAGGGCGAAGTAGATGGCGAATCATTCGTTTGGTACAAGTTCAACATTAGCCAAGAGAAGAAAATTCCAGTTACCCAAAGAGCATTAACTGGGTACTTGTCAGAACTCCGATTGACCACTAAAGAATTCAAAGGCAAGGACAACCTCAAACTTGATATTGTTGTCAGTGCTGATGAACTTTATGTCATAAGAACTGGTGTTGAAACCAATTTCGCCAAAAGCTTTTTATTAGCCGCGTCATTAGTTCAAGACTTTTCTAAACCCCTGATTCTCGCTGCTACTGCTGGTGAAGAAAACACAGTTTTCTGCAATCTTTACGATGCTACGACTAAAACCAAGATTTACAGGGAATGGAGTAGAGATTGGGATTGGGCAACTATCATTCATGACATTCAATCTCTTTTAGGTGGCACATCCTCAACTATTCCATCCACACCAAAACTGAGCGTAGTTCCTCAACCAGTAACGACTCAAGATTTGCGAGTTAAAAATATTCGTCCTTTGCTTAATTATCCACTTGATTTGGTTAAAGAGTGGTTGGAATTCCAAAACGTTGACCGCCCAAGTCTACTTGATATTAGCCAGATTGATGAACTAATCAAAAGTATGTGTTTGGCTTGGGCAGCAGACAAGTGCGAGGGGAGCAATCATGCTGAATCTTCATATCAAAAACAAGTTGTTGATGCTGTTGTTAGCGGTGCGGATGAATTAACTGCAATCAACGCATGGATGCAACAGTTGCAAGCTACAAAAGCTGGGGCAGTGTAAATGAGAAATCAGGGTTCAGAATAATTTTACTTCTGAATCCTGGCTCTTAACTTCTTTTCTCTAAATCAAATTTTGAAAAGTGACAAATGAATAAAAAACTCACTAATGTAGACAATTGTAACTGTCACGAAATCGCCAGTATTCTTTCGCTGAATTTATCTACTGTTCGTCTCTGGATTCAACGTGGCTGGCTGAAGGCGAATGAGCGATCGCCCAAACATTATCAGATTAGAACTTGGCATCTGGAACAGTTTCTCGAAAACCCTCCACAACAGATTAAAAAACGTATTGCTGCTCTTGATACTGAAGCAATCAAGTATCTTTTGAGGGGGAAAGTATGACAGAACAAATTACTGCCCTTAAAACTCAAAAAGTTCTTGACCTCTGCTCTGGTATTGGCGGCTTCACCCTTGGTCATCTGATTAGCGGCGGTTTCGAGACTGTAGCTTTTTGCGAGATTAACTCTTACTGCCAACAAGTTCTAAATCTACGCTTCCCACATATTCCAATTATTCCTGATATCCATGACATTACAGTTGAGTCTTTGGCAAGAGTCGGAGTTGGAGAAGTTGACGGTATTATCGCCGGACTCCCCTGCCCTCCCTTTAGCCTCGCTGGAAAACGTCTTGCATCCCAAGACTTACGCAATCTGTTCAGTGAGTTCAAGAGAATCCTTCGCCAAGTTCGACCAAGATGGGCAATTGTGGAAAACGTACCCGGATTGCTCACTGCTGAAGGCGGTCAATTTTTCCGCACCGTACTGTGGCAGTTTGCCCAGATGGGGTTCGATGTCGAATGGGGAATTGTTTCGGCAAGCCAAGTGGGGGCTGTCCACTTGCGAGAACGAGTTTGGATTATTGCCCACTCCCAAAGCTCAAGACGGGGTACATCCTGGAGTCAGTACACACAAGAGCGGACAAACGCTGCATTTGTCCGATGCGGTAATCATTGCAACTTCCAGAGTTCATCACAAAGGGACAACTCAGTTGAATACGGAGCCAAAGCGATCGCTCAACGTACATCTAGTGGAGGCGATGATGGGTTTCCCGCAAGGTTGGACGGATGTTTGCTGGGAGTCACAGGACTTACAGATTGGCTATGTGCATCCACAATCCCCAGCTTTAATCGGCTCACTCGTAATGAAGTTGCAGCGCTTACGCCGAATTGCCAGAAGGAATATCGCCAACTCTATGCAGAATACATTGCAATCAGAAGACAACAGACAGAGCAAATTAAAGCTTTAGGGAATGGGATTGTTCCCCAATGCGCTGCACTAATTTTTAACCGAATCAAAATAATTTTATCTCAACAACAGAAAAACTCATGATTGACAACATTAATGCCCTTCAAACAATCTGGTATCTCTCCCCACCTTGGGGTCGAACAATTCCACCTGTTGCAGTTAATTTACTGGAGAGAGTTTTCCTACGCACAACAAGAACATTCGGCTACTGCTGCGGTATGCAATGGAAACACGAATGTTGGATTTATTCAATTGACTGCGGAAAAGAAATCCTCCATGCCACACAAAACCAAATCATCGGGACTGGAGAGTTAGAAGCCATTACTGTGCAAAAACCTGCCTTCGTTCTGGGCGAAAGAGTGATCCTCTGTTCTCACGACAAGGGAACAAAGCAACGGCTGATTTTAGGGATTGCGCTGGTGCATAATTCTTGGTTTTACCTTGTTGAATTGATGTCACCAACGTTAATTAAGACACCAACTATATCGAATCGTTTCTCATTAGTTGGTGAAAAAAGTTTAGTGCGCGTGAATGTTTAATTCTCTCTAATTACGCAACGAAAAATTATGTCACAAATTGAAATCAGCCAAATCATCGAACAGATTAAAGAAGAAATTGAAGTTGACGCTAATGGTCAGGCTAAAGCCAGTATTCGAGCAACTGCAAGGCTAGCTGGAGTAGACCACACTGCAATCATTAATCATCTTCAAAGTGGTGAACTAAAACCGACTAAATTAGCCCAAAGCATTATCATACAAGGATTTGAGACTGGTGAACTTCGAGAGTGGAGAACCATCGGTATCCCTGATATGGCGATCGCAATTATCTTAGAATACTACGCTTACGAAGCTGGTAGATACTGTACCAAGCAAGCCAGATTGGTATGTCGTTCATTCAACACTATCGGTATTCGGGCATGGATTCAAGACAAATTGGGGTGGACTAAACCCACCTCTAATAGCGAAACCGCGATGACTCAAATACAGTTACTCGCTGCCATCGCCCAACAGATGGCACAGCAAGAACAATATTTATTGGAGCAACAACAGCAACAAACTCAAATCTTGGCGAGACTCAAAGCTGTTGAAGTTGAGCAGGACAGAGTGAATACCCCATGCGGCCATAAATATAGTGTTGTTGGTTTCGCCAATCTTCAAGGTTTAGAAATATCGGTTAAAGAAGCGGGTACTAAAGGTAGAAAGGCAAGCGCATTGTGTCGGAAGCAAGGAATAGAAATAGAACGCATTCATGACCCACGTTTTGGAAAAGTCGGTTTGTATCCAGAAAGTATTTTGGTCGAGGTTTTTAAAGCCGAACAGAACTAACAGCAACTCCTTCAGCACAGATTCAATAGTAGGAGAAAACTATCATGCAACAACTCAATTTGTTCAACGAATCAACCCCAATTTTACCAGTCACCTATTACCCCGATTTCTTGGGAATTGAACAAGCCAATGAACTTTACCAGCACTGTCTAAAACTGGAGTGGCAACAGAATCAAATCAGAATCGCGGGTAAAACAATACCTGTCCCCCGCCTCGAATGTCTGTACGGTGACAAAGGCTGTGATTACCTCTACTCAAATAGCGTGTTTTTGAAACCCCTGACTTGGACAGAAAAACTCGCTTACTTGCGTGATCGGATCACTGCTTTTACTGGCTACAAGTTTCACATCGTCATTGGCAACCAGTACCGCACGGGGACTGATTCAATCGGCTGGCATTCTGACAATGAACCATCAATGGGTATAAATCCAGCGATCGCATCAGTCAGCTTGGGGTCATGTCGCAAATTTCAGATCAAACCGAGAAATGGCAAATCTACTGACTTCTGGCTCGAACACGGGAGCTTGCTTGTGATGCACCCAGGTTGTCAATCGACACATCTGCATCAAGTTCCCAAGACCAACAAAGTTGTTAGCACCCGTATTAATTTGACTTTCCGACCACATACCGGGGGAAGGAGATAATTCTGATTTTTTCACTGTGAGCAGAGAAACAATAGCACTTCAAAAAAGCTGTCAGCCCTGATTTTATATCAGATTCACTGGCTGACAGCATCAATTTTTCGTGCAATTGATTTTTCAATAGTCATCTACAATCACAGTTTGTTAGTTCATCTGTACTATTGTATTCCCTCAAAAAGGAGTCAGTTCATGGGAGAAGCAAAACGTCGCCGCAGATTAGATCCAAATTACGGTCAAACTAAAATACCCGATTCTTCTGAACCAATCCCAAGCGAAGTTCAAAACATTCAAACATCCTCTCAAAATCATTTCATCAATTCTCGTCAGGAATTACCATCATTTCATCTAAATTTACCTCCACTACCTAAACAAAATCATCCTTCTCATCAAATAAGCACTACCGACGCACATCAAAATCCCAACAGTGAATTAGCCCCAAACCATTGGCATGAATGGGTTATCGGTTCAGCCGTTGACCCGACAATTACTGAGCTAAATGTTCGTTCCCTCAGTGGTTCAGAAGTATACGAATACCTTTTATACGCTCTGCCCCAAACTGCCCGACGCAACGATGGGCGATTACGGGACGGGTACTTGAAACGATATGCCCACGTAGAGTCGGGCGCATGGTGGGTTAGTGGACTCGACCCCCTAAACAAATGGCTACCGATGGACTGGGGACGGATGAAACCCGATTGTCCTCGTTTGGAATGGGATAAGACAACCCAAGAACAAACCCAAAAGCCCGTTAAATACGAGTCGCCACCCAAAACTCCCAATCGAGTTACCTACTTGAGAGTACCGCTACACATTTGGCGGCTTACAGCCCTGCGGTATGACGTACCGATGCCAGAACATATTACCGTTACCGAAGATGGTGAAGCTTTAGGATTTTGGGCTTGGGTAATCGCACATCCCGAAATACCTGTAATCCTTACCGAGGGTGAGAAGAAGGCTGGTTGTCTTCTAACTTTGGGGTATGTAGCGATCGCACTCCCTGGAATCTGGAACGGTCGAATCGGCAAGGAGGACTTTGAACGTCTCCACCCCGATTTAGTCCCAATCGCTCAAAAGGGTCGCAAATTCGTTATCCTTTTCGACTACGAAACCAAACCCAAAACCAAACAGCAGGTTTTTGCTGCTACTCGCCGCACCTGTCAAGTCATTCTCCAACTTTCCTGTCAATGCGAAGTAGCAGTTTTGCCTGGGCCAGAGAAAGGAATTGACGATTGGGTTGTGGCTTTGGGGAAAAAAGCAGATATTGCAGTCAGCACAATGATTGCTGATGCCTTGAGAATCAGCGAGTTAAGCCAAAGATTTTTCGTGAATCGCGCCAGGGGGCTTCGCAAATTCAAACCCAATGTGATAGTCAATACCCGCTATCTTTCCACAGTCATCCGCTCACTACCTCAATCGGGGTTAGTGGGTTTGGCTTCCGACATGGGCACAGGTAAAACTGAAATCTTGGCGATGATTAGAAGAGATAACCCAGACTTGAGCTTTTTGAACAATGGGCATCGGGTTACTCTTTTGAAGAATTTGAGCGATCGCTTACAAACAGCAATGTACTCTGCCATATCCTGCGGGGATTGGGCTAAAGCCAAAGCTCTCAGCATTACCGTAGACTCATTGTATAAGATGGCGAATGATTTACAGGCTTACGACATCTTATTTATAGATGAAGCCTGCCAGTATCTTGCTCACTTGCTCAAATCGAAAACCTGCAAAGAACACCGTGGGGCTATCCTGGAAGTGCTGGAGTATCTGGTTTACAATGCCAAACTGGTTGTTTTAGCAGATGCTCACTTAGATGATCTGACCATTGAGTTTTTCATGCAAATGCGACCGGCTGGCGAAAAACCCTACATTATCAAAAACGAATATCGCTCTGGTGGTCGTCAGGTTTATTGGTATGAAGGTAAAAACAGCAGCGCAATAGTTGCAGAGTTCCACGCTCAGTTGATGCTGGGTAAAAAGTTGATGATGGTCAGTGACAGTAAGCGCTTCATCAAAAAACTGGAGAGAGCGCTCAATGATGGTTCAGCAATTGATGACGCTGATGATACACCGGAATCAAACGTTGACCGCAAGTTAAGGGTGTGGGCTATTCACTCGGAAAACAGTGGCAGTGAAGAGAACGTCATTTTCATCAGGGAGATTAACATTGCCATTAAGGATATCGATGCTTTTTTAATTACTCCCAGTCTCAGTTCAGGGGTTGACATTTCCAGCTATCATTTTGATGCCGTGTTTGGTGTGTTTCATGCTGTCTCGCAATCAGCGACAGAATGCGCTCAACAGTTATGGCGGTATCGCCCAGATGTCCCCATGTATGTTTGGGTGGCCCCACGTCCTCCATTTGGTTACGCAGAAACTAATGCCCGTCGCATCAAGGAAAAGATTCTCCAGAAGAATGAAATGACTGCCTTTCTCATCCGCATTGACAGAGAGACAGGCAGACGTGGTGCAGAGAAGGACTGGGCATTGGATGCCTCTTGCCAAATTGAAGCACAGCGCAATTGGTCGATCAATAATCTTCGGGCTGATTTGCGATCGCTTCTGGAGGAAATGGGGAATACGATTATTCCTTTGGGCGACGGTGATGATGAAGGGACTTCGCGGTGGATGAAGGCGGCGGGTATTGCCATCGATGAGGAGCATTACCGTAAAGTTGCCAATGCCAAAGATATTGATAGAAGGACTTACACAAGTAGGCAGCATCAGGATTACCTGAAGCCCGAAGAAGTTTTGGAGTGTGAGAAGTTCCGCATTCAGGACACTTATGGCATGAGCGTTACCCCGGAACTGGTTGAGCAAGATGACGGGGGACGCTTAATTAAAAAGATTGTCGCACTTGAAGCGATATTGGCAACGCCTGGGGAAATGGTCACTGATGACCAGGGACGAGAATTTATTCCACCGCCGGCTATTGTTGCCGAACGGGATAAATCGGAACGGGAGCGATTAGTTATCTGCACTGACTGGAGCAATCATTCTACCGCGTGGCTTATGCGTCATCGGCTGGGACTCAGGGCTGTGCTGATGGATCTGATGGCTGGGGTTGAGATTAAAGGCGACGAGGCAATGATTCAGGCTTTGGCTGAGTTTTCTAAGCGCAACGCATCTCACGTTAAGGGAATTCTTAACCTCACTATCCCGCTATCGGAGTCTGCTTTGTGGATTTTGGGGCAGTATCTCTCGCAACTCGGATTGTCTACTGAGTCACGGCGACCACTGGAGGACGGTCAAAGGGTTCGGTATTATCGGCTAAATACTGATGATGTGGTGTTTATCCAGAAGGTGCTGGAGTATCGTCAGAAACAGAGGGAGGAGAGGGAAAGGAAGCGTCGGGAGGAGCAAGAGAGAAATACGGCTTATGCGGCTAGAATGCAGTCTCAATATGGAATTAATGCTCCGTCCACACCCCCCAATAATGAAAGTGGAGATAATAATTGGGGGGGTATGGACACAGATGCAGAACTCAGTGATTCTTGGTGGGAGCGGGTCAAATATTATGCTCAGTTAGCGATTGAGCGGCTGGAGTACGGGGTTAATGCGGTTAAAGAATTACTCTGTACACTAACGAGTGATGAGCGGTTGGGTGTAATGCTGGAGTTTGAAGACGCTTGTTCTGAAAAGTTTGCTCAATTGGTGACAGATGCGCCGCAGTGGACTGAGTGGATGGCGTGATTTTTCGGCACAGATTGCGATCGCTAAAAGGTCAGTTCCTCCCAAGCAAAAAGAACTAACTCTTATCTAGCATCAAGGGATTATTAACTATGGGAGCTGTCTTTGAGCCTCACTAAAATTCTAGTCGCACACAACGTCAGATAACATATCGAGAACTCGTAGCGGTACATAGTGTAAACATTCTATTCAGGCATTTTCTACCACGCTTCCTTGGTGATACACAATCTTCCAACCCTGCGGTGTCTGTCGCCAGATCGTTGAGCGTCGGGTAATGCGAGTACCCTGAATCAGGGTATAGGTTACAAGGTAGTTTTCGGCGGCAATCTCAAGGCAATGAAAGTCACGAGTCTGCCATGTGTCTTCCTCTGGGTTGGCATAACGCTTCTCCATCTCATCCAACACATACTGCCGACTGTAACGCCGACCCGACGCACCCACTTCCCAAAATGTGGCTTCCGTCATCTGCTCAAAGTCGGCACGTCTCGTCCCCAACTCTGGACGATGAAATATCGGCTCTCGTTGTATAAGTTCGTTCAAAACATTCAGTATCTTTGGCTCTGTGATTAAATTCGGTTCCATATTCTTTGACACAATATCACAGTCAATACCCCCTAATATTAGATGGGGCGACTCAAAGTCGTTTGAACTTTTTATGGAGAAATCTCAATGACCATTTCAATGTACCAAGCTTTAATACC
>Ga0335397_10000651_pt1 | contig 45949 bp, 38 predicted proteins | sample MAT04_FD_205740 | JGI IMG/M metagenome (GOLD analysis project Ga0335397, IMG submission 205740) | Freshwater microbial communities from Lake Fryxell liftoff mats and glacier meltwater in Antarctica - MAT-04 (spades assembly) (version 2) ... | reverse complement strand
GGAAAGAATGACTGGCAGCAGAATACAAGAGCCAGACTTCCGCACCTATTTCTTTCGTTCATTTTGATTTGATGTCAGTCTCTGCGGCTGTTCCCCCTCTGCGATCTCCGCGTCTCTGCGTGAGAGATTTCTTAGGCTTTTTCTGCTTCCGTAAAATGGGCCGATGCGAATCGTTGCCAACGCGAGGCTTGGCGAATCTGTGCCCCGCTGCAATCACTTGCGATTCAACGTTTCCGCCTGTGAATACTTTGCCGACATGATGCCGATCTTCATCGCCGGGGTTCATGAAATTTTCAGAATTCGGCTTGTGTCTGGTCTGCACGGAGATCAGCATGGCTGCATGCTTAAGATCTGCGAAGACATCCTGCCCCAGTCGCTCCTCAGTTATGTCGCCTTCCGGGTGGCGTTCCGCGAGACCTTCGAGCGCCTGGCCTTATGGAAACAATTCGAGAAAGACCCGGTCGATTCGTTCGGTTATCTCGGCGAAGTGCCGTTTCTGAAGGATGTCGCGCCGCATGTGCAACTCGATGTGCTCGCCGCGACCTGGCGCAAGCATCTTAAACGCGATCCCGTGCCAGCCAATCTCGTCGATGAAAGTGTCATTTACGCGGTCTGCGAAACGGCCGCGCAACTGGTCGAGCAGGAACCGGCGCTGTTTGCGAATTACCTGCGTGGCGGCCCGTTCGATGTCGGAATTCCCATTGATCACTTTCTGGCGACCGAGTTGCGCAACCTCTATTTGAAGTTGTCGAATGAGGGCGATTTCCTGCTCATCGGCCAGTTTCTCGACAGCGACCCCGCCGAAGCATTACCACTGAAACGCCAGATGGGTCTGCGGGACGATGTTGTCGACGCGATGTACGATGTGCTGAGCCGCTGGCATGTTTCGCCGCAGTTCCTCGAAAACGCGCGTGGCCTGTTGACGGAAGCGGAAATCCATCGGGTCGCCGCCCTGCTGCGCGTCCCCTGCCCCGCGTAAGCCAACGGACACCGTTCACGGTTTTGAGATCGCTTCATCCAGGTTGAGCAGTGTTGTCATCACGGCCGTCCACGCGGCGATGGTAACCGGATCATACCGCTCATCCCGCGGCGACTGCCCGATGGCGAGCAGCTTCGCCGCCAGTTCCGGCTGAGCTGTGAATCGCGCCAACGCCCGCTGATAAATCCCGGTTAAGACCGTGACCTCGGTTTCGCTGGGCAGCCTACTGAGGACGACACGGAACGCTTCGCGAAGTTTCTCCGCCGGTATGGTGCCCGCTGATTGAATTCGCTCGGCCAGCTTGCGGGCGGCTTCCACATACGTCGGATCGTTCAGCAGCACCAGTGCCTGCAACGGCGTGTTCGTCCGCGCGCGACGCAGCACGCAGGTCTCCCGATCCGGCGCGTCGAAGGCCGACATCGACGGGGGCGGGCAGGTCCGTTTCCAAAATGTGTACATACTCCTTCGATACGCATCCGGCCCGGAATCGACGACATATTTGTCCCGCCGCTCGACCGACACATCTTCCCATAAGCCTTCCGGTTGATACGGCTTCACGCTCGGCCCGCCGATGCGGTTGGTCAAGAGTCCGCTGACGAACAACGCGTTATCCCGGAGCGTCTCCGCCGGCAGCCGATAGCGCGGCCCGCGGCTGATGAGCTTATTGCGCGGATCATGATGCAGCAGTTCGGGAGTGACATGCGACGACTGCCGATAGGCGGCCGACAACACGATCTGCTTGAGGATCGCGCGCTGATCCCACTTGTGGGCGATCAATTCCGTCGCCAGCCAATCGAGTAATTCGGGATGACTGGGGAGCGCGCCTTGAATGCCGAAATCTTCGGAAGTCTCGACGAGGCCCAGTCCGAACAGCATTTCCCACCAGCGATTCACGGCGACGCGCGCCGTCAGCGGATGGCTGGGCTGCGTCAGCCACTGGGCCAACCCGAGCCGATTGCGCGGAGCCGCATCCGGGTACGCCAACAGCACGGCCGGCACATTCTCAGAAACTTCGTCCAACCGCTGATCGTATTGGCCCCGATTCAGCACGAACAGTTGTCGCTTCGGCTCCTGCTCGGCCATTACCATTGTAATGGGAATCTCCTGGTCGATCTTGGCGATCTCGGCGGGAATCGTTGCCAGTTCTTGTTTCATCTGCCGGGCCGGCGGATCGACCTGGTCGAGATAATACTGCCGCAATCGGTCGCGCTGGATTTCCGTCCGCTGGTCGGTAGGTGTCGCCAGCAGATCTTTCAAACCGGCGAGGGTTTCACCGGCGGCGAGAGCGGCGGCCTGTTCCGCGGATAACTCAGCCGCGAAGATTTGGACTTCATCGATCCGGCCCTGAAAGCCCGCCGACGAAGTCCGGTAGCCGATGCGGAACGGCTGCTCGGTCTGGAGCGTGCCGGTGAGCATGTTGTTCGTCGTGATTTCGACCGGCTGCAGTTTGCCATCGACATAAATTCGCAAACCGCTCGCCTGGCGTGACCCATCATAACTGACAGCGACATGATGCCAGTTGTTGAGCGTGACCGCTTCCTTGGTGATAACTTTGAACGCCAGATCGGGCCAATGATGCACGAAATGGCTGGCGACTTTTCCCCCTTCGAGGATCACGTCATATCCGCGAAACGCATTCGCCTCGTCGATCTTGGACAGGATGGTGGTCGGGGCGGGGGATGTCGGATAAATCCAGGCGGCCAGCGCGAATTTCTGATCGCTGTCAAACGCGCCAATCTGCCCCACATCCACCTGCGTCTGACCATCGAATTCGAGTGCTTGACCGAATTTGCCCATCGCCCGTGCGGACTTCCCGATCAGTTGACCAGCGTGCGCGGTCTGCGCGGAGTTCGCGATCTGTGTGCCCTCCGCTTCCTCGAACGAAAACGCGTCCGTGAGATTCGCGGGAGACGACTGGGCGATGTCCTCCGGCGTGAGTTTCGCTTCCCAAACCGCGATCTCGGCGTCAATCACTGTCCGCCGTTCGACCAGCAGGCGTTCCAGTTCGGTTTGGCGGGCCGTCAGGTGATCGAGCGCGGCTTGTTGTTCCGGCGACGGGACTTTGAGTAACGGTTCGGCCATACGGCCCTTGTTGTAGCCGACCACTTTATCCTGAATATTATTAAAGAACGCCGCGAACTCGTAATACTCCCGCTGCGAAATCGGATCATATTTGTGATCGTGGCAGCGGGCACATTGCAGCGATAACCCGAGGAAAACGGTCGAGGTGGTATGCACACGGTCGGCGACATACTCGACGTGATACTCTTCCTCGATGATGCCCCCTTCGGTCGTCAGGACATGATTGCGATTGAACCCAGTCGCCACTTTCTGGGCGATAGTCGCATTGGGGATGAGATCGCCTGCGAGTTGTTCGGTGAGAAACTGGTCGTAGGGCAGATTCCGCGCGAACGCATCGATCACCCAGTCACGCCACGGCCACATGGTGCGGGTTTCATCGTTGTTGTAGCCGTTGGTGTCGGCATAACGGGCGGCATCTAGCCAGTGCATCGCCATCCGCTCGGCATAGCGGGGCGACTTTAACAACCGGTCAACGACCGCATCATGAGCCTGCGGCGACTTGTCCGCGAGAAACGCATCGAGTTCCTGCGGCGTGGGGGGTAAACCCGTGAGGTCCAGCGTCACCCGCCGCAGCCAGGTTTCCGGCGGTGCTTCCGCAGCGGGAGCCAGTTGCGCCGCATCCAACTGCTGCAACACGAACCGGTCAATCGGCTGGCGACACCATTGGGGATGGGAAACCTCCGGCAACTCCGGCCGGCGCGGCGGCAACAACGACCAATGGGGCGCATACTCCGCCCCCTGTTCGATCCACCGTCGCAGCAGCTCTTTTTGAGCATCGGACAGCGGTTTCTGAATCTCGGGCGGCGGCATCACCACATCGGGGTCGGCCGACAGAATCCGTTGCATGAGCGCACTGTCGGCAGGCATGCCGGGCACAATCGCGGGGATCGCTCCGTCGCGGGCCACCGTGGCCGAAGCGTGATCGCTCAACTTCACGCCCGCCATCGGCTTATCGCGGCCGTGACAACTCCAGCACCGGTCGGCGAGAATCGGCTGAATATCCCGATTGAAGTCAATCGGCCGATCCGCGGCTGGGGCACTCGCGGCGCAACACAGTATCACTGCAATTCGGCAGATGGCATTCGCTGTGAGCGAGTCAAACATCGGCATCACGGTCATCCGAAAAGAGATCGAGCGGATTCTTCCCTTCCAGTTGACCGCGCCCAGAGGGTGTTCGTCAATCCGTCTCGTGGTGAATCAAGTGGTCGCTCTTTAGTGTGTGATGCTTGTTCTGTTGTGATTTCAGCCCGTTAGGGCGGCAGAACATAGCCCAGGACGACAGTCCTGGGAAAACTTCAACGAGGGAATGAAGCCCGGAGGGCGGCAGAAAGTTCTGCCGCCCTCCGGGCTGAAATCCTGGAACGTCCGCTCTCCCAGGACTCACGTCCTGGGCTATGATCTTCCGCCCTCCGGGCTAAATCATGAATCTCCAAACCCCACCATATAATAAAGGCTTCCGGTGGCGGATAAGAGAGACGGCGGGCCTCGCAGAGCCTCGACCGCACCCTACGGGAGAAGCACTAAAAATCAGGTCGTGGGACACTTTGAAACCCCGAGTCAGGTGGCTGGGGCGCTCTTACGCCTCATCATCGTCAGCGGCGTACATGGCCCCAGAATCACGTGGAAACTGGAACCATGCTCGTCGCTGACAATGGTCAGCTCCAGAGCGCCCCAGCCACCCACGCGGTTTGATCTCAACGTGTCTCTCCACCGATCATCACATCCCCGATTGACCACGGGACATCCATCCATGATAATCTATGGATGTTGATTTCTCCCGCGAATGTCGAGGAGCAGAGTGTCGTGACGAACAAGAAACAAGAGGCAGGAATCCAGAAACAATCAGGCAAGGCAGTATATCGCCGAGGTTCACTGCGTATTCTTGTTTCTTGTTTCTTGTTTCTTGTCTCTTTCCGCGTCGCCTCCGCCGCCGAGCCGACCTATGAAGAACACATCCGGCCGCTGCTGGCGAAGTATTGCGTCCGCTGTCACGGGGCTGATAAGGAACAGGCCAGCTTGCGGCTCGATTTTGCCGCGGGGCTGACCATTGGCGGCGACAGTGGCCCGGCATTGACGGCGGGCAAGAGCGCCGAGAGCCGGGTGTTGCTGGCGATTCTCGGGCAGGGCGATGTCTCGAAGATGCCGCCGGAAGGGGAGGGGCCGACGGCTGAGGAAATTCAATGGCTCACCGCCTGGATCGACGCCGGGGCGAAGTCTCCCGCTGATGAGCCGATCCCCGCGCCGAAAACCGTGAAGTCGGACCATTGGTCGTTTCAGCCCATCGCGCGGCACATTGCGCCGGTGATTGCAAATGGACGGCAGCCGTTGGATTCGTTTGTGGCGGCGAAACTGCATGCATCGGCGATGTCGATGTCTCAAGAGGCGACCCGGGAGACGGTGTTGCGTCGCGTGACGTTGGACCTGATTGGGTTGTTACCGGCCCCGGAGGAAGTCGCCGAGTTCCGTGCGGATGCATCCCCGGATGCCTACGAACGGCAGGTGGATCGGCTGCTCGCGTCGCCCCATTATGGCGAGCGGTGGGGCCGCGACTGGCTGGATGCGGCCCGCTATGCCGACTCGAACGGTTTCACCCGCGACATGCCGCGCACGATCTGGCCGTATCGCGATTGGGTGATTGACGCGCTCAATCGCAATCTGCCGTTTGATCAGTTCACCATCGAGCAGATCGCTGGCGATTTGCTGCCGAATGCGACCTTGGAACAAAAAGTCGCGACCGGCTTTCATCGCAACACGCTGATCAACGAAGAAGGGGGGACCGACCCGGAACAGTTCCGTGTCGAAGCTGTCGTTGACCGCGTCAACACCACCGGCGTCGTCTTCCTCGGGCTGACGGTTGGCTGCGCGCAGTGTCACGATCACAAGTACGACCCGATCTCGCAGCGCGATTATTATCGGCTGTATGCCTTCTTCAATTCGACGCTGTTCAACCCCGGCGATCCGTATGCCCCGAAGATCGATGTGCCGACGCCGCATCAACGGCTGCTCGGTCTGCCGGAACGCAAAGCGGCGATTCGGGCGGAAATCGCAGCGCTCGAGAAAGAACTGACGGACAAAGCGGCCGAGATCGTCGCCGAAGCGGAAGTGTGGGTGCAATCGCTGAGCGAAGCCGAGAAGGACAAGCTGCCATTCAACGTGAAGAACGCGGTGCAACTTGTCCCGAAGGATCGCAGCGAACAGCACAAGCGGGATCTGGATGCCCATTTTCGCGGACTGGAGATCGCGAAGCAGAAATATCCCCAGCTCTTAAAGGTGGCGGAACTCAAGGCTTCCGAGCCGCAGTTCGCGAACACGATGGTGACGTTCGAGGAGCCAACGCCGCGCGAAACGTTCATCCAGTTGCGGGGCGATTTCCTGCGGAAAGGGGCAAAAGTCGCCGCGAATGTGCCGAGCGTCTTGCCCGGCTTGACTGTACCGACGGAAACCCCCGGCCGACTGGAACTGGCCCACTGGCTTGTCTCGCCGACCAATCCCCTCACACCCCGCGTGGTGGTCAATCGCGCCTGGCAGAAGTTCTTCGGCCGCGGCATTGTGGAAACCGAGAACGACTTCGGCCTGCAAGGCGCGCCCCCCACGCATCCAGAATTGCTCGATTGGTTGGCAAGCCGCTTGATCGAGATCGGCTGGGACATCAAAGGCATGCACCGGTTGATCGTCACCTCGGCGACTTATCGGCAGGCCTCGGAGCTTAGAGCAGAACTTGTCGAACACGATCCGATCAACAAACTGCTCAGCCGGCAGGCGCGCCTGCGGCTCGATGCGGAACTGATCCGCGATGTCGGGTTGGCGGCAGGCGGACTCATTACCGAAGAACTCGGCGGGCCGAGCGTCACCCCGCCGCAACCCGATGGCGTCTTCGAGTTCACCCAGGATAAGAAGCCGTGGACACCTGCTATGGGGAAAGACCGATACAAACGCGCGCTCTACACGCAACTGTTGCGGTCAAGTTTGTATCCCTCGTTGATGGTGTTCGATTATCCCGATCCGAATTCGAGCTGCACCCGCCGCAACCGCTCGAATACGCCGTTGCAGGCGCTCACGCTGGCGAACGATCTGGCGTTTGTCGAATTCACACGTGGCATGGCCGCGCGGCTGTTGTCGGAACCGCTGGCGGACGATTCCCAACGCATGACGAAGGCGTTTGAAATCTGTTTCACGCGGTCGCCGAACTCGCAGGAACTGAATCGGCTGCTGGCATATCTGATCTCGCAGCGGGATGCCTATGCCACTCAGCCCGATGCGACAACCGCTTTGCAACCACTCCCGGCGGTGACTGGCATCCCCCCGGCCGAAGGCGCCGCCTGGACGATGGTCTGCCGGGTGTTGTTGAATCTGGATGAGTTCATCACGCGAGAATAATTTTAGCCACGCTTCGCAGCAGCATGGTGTTGGATTCGAGTTCTTAAACAGCTTGTCGCGCAACCAAGTCCGATAGAGTGAGCGAATGAACCAACCCGCCGCGCAAGCAGGAGTTTTCAGAGTGAGTCCGCCGAAAGATCAGTCATGACAGTTCTCAGCACCCCCACATTACCGGTTAAGTGGAAATCACCTGACTTGGAATCCCCGCTCATCGGCCCGGCGGACAACGGCCGGTTGATGACGCCGGATGAGTTTGATGCATTGACGCGCGACGACGTGGAAGCAGGCTATGCGTATGAATTGATCCACGGAGTATTCATTGTGAGTCCTGCCGCCGGCCCGATGGAAACCGATCCAAATGGTCAGTTGGAATTTCTGCTGCGACTGTACGACATGCATCATCCCGGCGTGATCGATAAAACGGTGTATGAAAGCGATGTCCGCACGAAAACCTGTTGGCGGCGGGCCGACCGCGTCATCTGGATTGGCCTGGGCCGCGTGCCAAAACCCAAGCAGGATGTTCCGACCATTGCCGTCGAGTTCCTCTCCGCCGGCACGCGCAGCCGCACGCGCGACTACGAGGAAAAGCGACAGGAATACCTCGATATCGGCATTCAGGAGTTCTGGCTGTTCGACCGATTCCAGCGGCAACTAACGGTCTTCCATCGTCGCGGCGGGATCGATCAGGAGCAGGTCATTGCCATGACAGAAATCTACCGCACCCCGCTGTTACCCGAGTTTGAACTTCCCGTCGGGCAAGTGTTGTCGCGTGCTGACGATTGGAACGAGGAGAACTGACATGTCCGCCATTGAAGTGCCGTTACCGCCTGCCGAAAAATTGCAGCCGCTGCAAAAGTGGTACATGCTGTTCCCGGCGAACTGGGCGGAACTGGCGTTTGATCGCACTTGGCGCACGAAACGGCTGGATGCGCTCGCCGCGAATCAAGGCATGCAGTACTTCGTGTTTTGGGGCACCCTAGGAATTGCGTGCTTCATGTACTTTCTGAACGTGGCCCACAATTGGAACACCTCACCATCCAATCAGGACTTGCGATCCAGCATCGGCATGATAACGCTGTTGATTATGCTGGTCTGCCTGACGATTGCGCAATCCGTGAAGTTTCTCCAAGCGGAAATCGAAAAGTTACTGCTGCAAATCATCGACCGCCTCGAACGTGAGGGAATTCAGCGTGGAGAATAATTTGTCGCAAGCACTCGCCGCGAAACTTTCGCTGGAACAAACCCGCCGGCACTTCTTTCAGAACTGCCAGGTGGGTCTGGGCGCGATGAGTCTGGCATCGCTGATGAACGGCGGGCGTGCTGCCGCTGCGCCGAACTCCGCCACACAGCCGCCTGGGTTTATGGCGGGCAGCACGGGGTTGCATCATGCGCCGAAAGCGAAGGCCGTCATCTTTCTGTTTCAGGCGGGGGGGCCGAGCCAACTCGAACTCTTTGATTTGAAGCCGAAGTTGCAGGAGTTCAGCGGCCAGCAGATTCCCGACTCCTATGTCGCCAACAAGCGGTTCGCGTTCATCTCGAAAGAGGCCAAACTGCTGGGGACCGTGCGCAAGTTTGGCAAGCATGGGCAATCCGGGGCCGAGTTGAGCGAGCTGTTGCCGAACCTTGCGAACGTTGTCGATGACATCTGCATCGTGAAGTCGATGGTGACGGACGTGTTCAATCACGGCCCGGCGAAATTGTTCGTGAACACCGGCTCGCCACAGTTCATGGGCCGGCCCAGCATGGGGGCGTGGCTGACGTATGGCCTGGGGAGCGAATCGCAGAACCTGCCGGGCTTCGTGGTGCTGCAATCCGGCCCGCGCGGTCCGCGCGGCGGGTCGCCGTTGTGGTCGAGCGGGTTCCTGCCGACCAACTATCAGGGCGTGCCGTTGCGCGCCGGGAAAGAGCCGATTCTGAATCTCGCGAATCCGCAGGGGGTCGATGCTACCCGCCAGCGGCAGTTCACCTCGGCCGTGAATGACCTGAATCGGTTCCGGCTCGATGAAACGGCTGACCCGGAAATCGCCACGCGGATTTCGCAGTACGAAATGGCTTACCGCATGCAGTCCGCCGCGCCGGAACTGATGGACCTCTCCGGCGAGACGAAAGAAACGCTGGAGATGTACGGTGCCGAGCCGGGCAAGCCGTCGTATGCGAACAATTGTCTGCTGGCCCGCCGGCTGGTCGAGCGCGGCGTGCGATTCGTGCAGCTCTATCACACCGATTGGGACCATCACGGTAACCCGGGGACGGAACTCGGCAAGTCACTCGACGAACGGTGTGCCGAAACCGATCGGGGCAGCGCGGCACTGATTCGCGACCTCAAACAGCGCGGCCTACTGGACGACACCATCGTCGTGTGGGGTGGCGAATTCGGCCGCACGCCCCAGGGCGAACCGCGCGATCTGATCGGCCGCGATCATCACATTGATGGTTACACAATGTGGATGGCGGGCGGCGGATTCAAGCCGGGCGTGACAGTCGGCAGCACGGATGAAATCGGGTATTATGCCGTGGAAGATAAGGTCCATGTTCACGATTTGCAGGCGACGATTCTGCACCTCATGGGGGTCGATCATTTGAAGCTGACGTACAAATTTCAGGGCCGGCCGTATCGGCTGACCGACGTGCATGGGCATGTCGCGACGAAGTTACTGGCGTGAAAGATCTCGTTTGTCGCTTGCGCTTAGCGGACCGCGAAGCGCGAGCGTGCGCGCGTCTCTCAGTGGACATTTTACTTTTGACGGACACCGTTGATGACGAACTCACTCACCCGCCGCGATTTTCTCCAGCACTCGACCCTCGCAGCAGCCGCGGCGTTCGCGCCGCGCGTGTATGCGCAAAACGAGCCGGCGCAAAGCCCAGCTGAGATTGTGAACTGTGGCGTGATGGGGCTGAGCCGCGGGATGGCGCATGTGCAGCGGATTCTGGAATCGAATAAGCAGGCGAAATTGACGCACATCTGCGATGTCGATCAGAAGCGGCTCGATGCCGGGATGAAAGGTGTCGAGGCGAAAGACAAGGATGCGAAGCCGAAGCTCGTCCAGGATTTCCGTCGCATGCTCGATGACAAATCGCTGGATGCGATCTTCATCGCGACGTGCAACCACTGGCACGCCCCGGCGACCATTCTTGCATGCAAGGCGGGCAAGCATGTCTACGTCGAAAAGCCCGGCAGTCACAATGCGGCGGAAGGTCAGCTAATGGTTGAAGCAGCGCGGAAGTATGAGCGGGTCGTCCAGTTGGGCAACCAGCGCCGCACCTGGCCGGCGATGCGGGAAGCGATTGAGAAGCTGCATGGCGGGGCGATTGGCAAGGTCCGTTACGCCCGCTGCACCTACAACAGCGAACGGGGTTCCATCGGCAAGGGGAAGCCGGCGGCGGTGCCGGATGGACTCGATTGGAACATCTGGCAAGGTCCGGCTCCTGAACGCGATTATCTCGATAACATCGTCCATTACAACTGGCATTGGCGCTGGCACTGGGGCGGCGGCGAACTCGCCAACAACGGCCCGCACGCCATCGACATCGCCCGCTGGGGCCTCAACGTCGATGCGCCGAAGCACATCAGTCATGTCGCCGGGCGATACCATTTCGACGACGATCAGGAAACGCCGGACACGGGGGTTGTCACCTTCGACTTCGGCCACTGCGGCATGGCATGGGACTACAGCAGTTGCCATGCGCACCGCGACGAGAAGCGGCCGATGGTCGCTTTCTCCGGTGATGAAGGTTCGCTGCACATCGCCGATGGGGCGAGCTATCAGTTCTACGACCGGCTCGGCAAGGCGACGGAATCGGGCAGCAGCGAAGGGGGCGAAGGGGAGCACATCCGCAACTTCCTGACGTGTATCCGCACGGGTGAAACGCCGAACTCGGAAATTGAAATCGGTCAGAAGAGCGTGCTGCTCTGCCATCTCGGCAACATCGCCTATCGCGCCGGCCGGGTGATCAACTTCGATCCCGACACGCGGAAGATCATCGGCGATGATGATGCGCAGCAGTATTGGGGCCGCGAGTATCGCCCCGGTTGGGAACCAAGCGTGTGAGTAATTTTACATTTCCCGAGCGGGGGGCGTCAGCCCCCTGAATGCGGCATCGAATAAAGTAGGCTCGCACATTCAAGGGGCTGACGCCCCCCGCTCGAAGGATCATATCATCGCAGGAGAGTTTTCGGGAATGCTTCACAACGCACTTCGTTTTGTCCTGATTGCTTGTCTGTTCGGCGCTGGTCCGCTGCTCGCCGGCGACTGGCCGCAGTTTCGCGGGCCGGGGAGTCTCGGGCGTGCGGCGACTGAAGACGCGCTGCCGAGCGACATCGGGCCGCAGGCGGAATCGCTGTTGTGGAAGACCGAACTCCCGCCGGGGCATTCGTCGCCCGTGATCGTGGGGGATCGGATTTTCGTGACCGGCGCGCGAGACGGCAAACTGCTGACGTTCGGTTTGGATCGCCAGACGGGCAACATCTTGTGGGAGCAGGTCGCCCCGTATGAAAAGCTCGAAGTCATTCACGCGATTGGCAGTCACGCCCAATGCACGCCGGCGGCGGATGACGAGCGGGTCGTCGTGTTTTTCGGCTCGGCCGGTTTGTTCTGTTACGACCACGACGGCAAGCCGCTGTGGCAAAAACCGATGGGACCATTCAGCAACACGTTCGGCGCGGGAAGTTCGCCGCTGATCGTCAGCGAGGTCGTCATCCTCGGTCAGGATCACGATCAGCATTCGTTTCTGATGGCCGTGAACAAGCGGACCGGCGACACAATCTGGACGACCGACCGTGCGGAATTCCCGCGCAACTGGTGTACGCCGATCCTGTGGGACAACCTGGGCCGCAAACAGATTGTGATGGCGGCGACATTGCGGGTGATCGGTTATGACCTCGAAACGGGTGTCGAAGCGTGGACCGTGCGGGGCATCTCGCGCACCGTCTGCATGACGCCGGTGGTCGGCGAGGATGGCAACTTGTATCTCGCCGGTTGGGCCGCCGGCGGAGATGAAAACGAAGCGATTGCCATCGAACCGTTCGCGGAGGCTTCCGCGCAATATGACAAAGATAACAGCGGCACCCTGGAAGAAGCAGAACTCCCCGACAATCCGATTCAGCAGCGTTTCACGCAAGTCGACCGCAACAAGGATGGTGCCGTCACGCGGGCGGAGTATGAGTTTTTCCAAAGCCTGTTCGAGCGGGGTCAGAACATGATCCTGTCGATCAAGCCCGGTCCGGCCGGTGAGTCAACCGAGTCGCATATCCGCTGGACCCAGAAAAAGCAGGTGCCTTTCTGCGCGTCGCCGTTGTATCACGACGGCATGATCATCACCGTGAAGGACGGCGGCATCGTCTCCTGCTGGCAGGCCGAGACCGGCAAAGCCCTCAAGCAATTACGGCTCCCCGCTCCTGCGACCGACGAGTACTACAGTTCTCCCACCTATGGTGACGGCAAGATTTTCTTTGCCAATCAGTTGGGCGTTGTTTCGGTGCTCGCCGCGAGCAAAGAGTTGAAGGTGCTGCATCAAGCCGAGTTCGGGGAAGACATTTACGCCTCGCCCGCGATCACCGACGGCAAAATTTATCTCCGCACCGCCGCGGGCTTGTATTGTTTCGGGACGAAATAATGTCTTTCCCCGAGCGGGGGGCGTCAGCCCCCTGAGTGTGATCTCAGTATCATTCGACGCCACAATCAAGGGGCTGACGCCCCCCGCTCGGAAGTCAGGAACGCGACGCTATGTCATCAACTTTGCTCATCATGTCGTTACTCCTGGGAGACGCCGATCCCATTCCCGTCGGCAAAGCCGAAATGACGGTCACGGTCAACGATACCCCGATCACCGTCTACACCTATCGCCCGAAAACCTACACCGATGGCCCGCTGATCGTCGTGATGCACGGCATCCTGCGGAATGCCGACGAGTATCGCGATCACGCCGTGGTGCTGGGGGATCAGTTCAATGCGCTCATTGCCGCGCCGAAGTTCGATGACGAGCGCTTCTCGAAGTACCGTTATCAGCGGGCCGGCATCTTGAATGAAGATGGCACGGCCGTGAAACCCGAGGACCGGACCGGCGCGTACTTGCCGAAGATCGTCGCGGAGATCCGGCTGCGCGAAAAGAATGACAAACTGCCGTATTATCTGATTGGTCATTCGGCGGGTGGACAATTTCTCGCACGGACATCGGCGTTTGTCTCCACCGGGGCGGAACGGATCATCGCCGCCAATCCCGGCACGCATCTGTTCCCGGTGACGGATGCCGATTTCCCGCTGGGCTTTGGCGGTCTGCCGTCGACAATCGACGCGGAGAAACAGATCCAGCATTACTTCGCCCAACCGCTGACGCTGTACCTCGGTTCCAAAGACATCGAACGGGACGAGTATCTCGACGTGTCGCCGGAGAGCGATCAGCAGGGGAAGAACCGGTGGGAGCGTGGCCGCAATAATTTCACGGCTGCGAAGAAGCTCGCCGAGCAAAAGGGCTGGAAGTTCCATTGGCGACTCGTGGTCGCGGACGGCGTCGATCATGATCATGAGAAAATGTTCGCCCATCCGGCGTGCAAAGACGCGTTGTTTGGGAAGTGATGCCGACCTGTAACCACGCTTCTGCGAAGCGTCGCTAACTATGCCTGACTGGATCTCCCGCCAGCTGGTGCTGCAAGGGTTGCATCCCTGGTGGGCTGCCGTCATCCATGTTTCGGCCGTGCTGGCGGCAGCCGGGCTGATTGTGCTGCTGCATCGGGATGAGCGGCGGCTGGTGTCGCCGGCCGCGGGTCGCTGGCTGCTCGGCCTGCGGTTAAGCGTGTTGGCATTGGTCCTCTTGACGGTGCTGCAACCGGTGCTGAGCTGGACGATCAACACGGAATCGGCCGGCCGAATTGTGGTGGGGATCGATCGCTCGCAAAGTATGCGGCTGACCGACCCGCAGGCGGCGCGCGGGGAAAAACTTCACTGGGCACGCGGTCTCGGCATGATCGGTAACGCGGATTGGCAAGACCGGCTCGACGCTTGGCAGCAGGCCTTTGATCAGGATCAGGAACCAGTCTGGACGACGGAAGCCGAAGCGCCAGAGGACGTCGACCGGGCGCGGATGTCGGAAATTCGCGCGGCGAATCTGCGGGGCGTGTTCGAGGAACTGAACTCGCTGTCTCGCGAAGAAATGGCCCGTCGCCTGCTATTGGAGACACCCAATCCGCTGTTGACGCAGCTCCAGAAAATGGCCGTGGTCGAAACATTCGCGTTTGGCGGACGGACGGAACCGTGCGAGTTTGTTGCCGGAAGTGAGCAACTGTCGGAGGCATCCGCCGCGCTGCAGCCGGAGTTGACCGATCTGGGGGCCGCGCTGCGGACGGGTCCGGCGACGAGTGCAGCGCCGATTCTGGGCATCATCCTATTAACCGACGGCAGGCACACGGGGGCAGTCAGTCCTGTCGCTGCGGCACAGGCGTTGGGGAATCTCGGCACACCGGTGTTTCCGGTTCTGCTTGGGTCGACTCATCGGCCGAAGGACCTGGCGATTCCCACACTCGATGCGCCGGCGACGGTTTACCGCGGCGATAAGCCGCTGGTGAAAGCGATGCTGCAAACGTCCGGCTTCGAGGGAACCGATGTGGTTGTGGAGTGGAAGCGGATCGACGGGGAGAATCAGACGCCGCTGGAAACTCGCACGCTGCATCCGACGGGGCCGCTGACGGCATTGGAGTTCGAGTTGCCTGCCGCCGATGTCGGCCGGCGGACCTACCTGGTTTCATTTCCCGTTCAAGCGGGGGAGACCGATCTGGAGAATAATTCGCGGTCGTTCACGGTCGCGGTGGTGGATGATCGGGCGAAGGTGCTGCTGGTCGATGACGAGGCCCGCTGGGAGTTTCGTTATCTGGAGACGGCTTTGGCCCGTGATGACCGGGTCGATTTGCGGGCGGTCTTGTTTCGTCAGCCGTATTTGAAACTGCTGCCGGAAAACTTCTTCGCGCGCACGTTGCCCGCCGAATCGCCGTCGCCATTCGAGAATCTGGATGTCGTGATTCTCGGCGACGTGGCTCCGTGGCAAGTGACCGAGGAACACTGGACCCAGTTGGAGAACTTCGTTTCGGAACGGGGCGGAACGCTGGTGCTGTCGGCCGGGAAGAAGTTCCTGCCGTCGGCGTATCAATCGCCCATACTCGACCGGCTCTCGCCGATGGCGGCGCTACAGCGGCGAAATCTGGCGGATGCGAGCGCGCAGGTCGCGCCCGGTCAGCGCGGTTGGCGGTTGGAGCTTTCACCGGAGGGGGCGGCTCAACCGATGTTCCGTTTTGATGATGACGCCGCGACGAACCGAACGGTGTGGTCGAATTTGCCGGGACCGTTGTGGGCCTGGCTGGGGACCGCGAAACCGGCGGCGACGGTCTGGGTGACGGCCGTGGCACCGCAGTTGCCAGGGACAGAGGACTCGCTGGATCAGGTGTTGATCGCGCATCAGAATTACGGGTTCGGTCAGGTGGTGTGGATCGGGTTCGATGCGACGTGGCGTTGGCGGTTTCGTAACGGGGACGAATACCATCATCAATTCTGGGGGCAACTCGTCCGCTGGGCGGCGCGAAACAAGATCGCGGCGGGAAATGAATTCGTGCGGTTCGGTGCCGAGAAATCGGATGTTGCGGCGGGTGAAAATGTCGTATTGCGAACGCGGTGGTCGCCACAGTTTCTGGAACGATTTCCGCAAGTGACCGCTCAAGCCGAAGTGTTCAAAGCCGGACAGGCGGCCCGCGATCCGGTGGCGACGGTCGACCTGGCTGTGCGTGCGGGGCAAAGTCTGATCCGGGATGGCCGAGCGATCAATTTGCCGCCGGGCGATTATCGGGCGAAATTGACGGTCCGCGATGCCGATCTCGGGCCGACCTCGGTCGACACGACGTTTACGGTGCGTCCGCCGGAAACGCCGGAGCTAGTCAACACGACGGCGAACCGGGAATTGCTGAGTCAACTGGCCGATGCCAGCGGCGGGCGGTTGTTGTTCGCGGACGAGTTGGATCAACTGCCGGCGCTGCTGCGGCGGGAGAACGTTTCCGAGGCCGCCTACCGCGAGACGCCGTTGTGGGATCATGGATTGATGCTGGTCGTATTCTTCAGTTTGTTGACCACGGAGTGGGTTCTGCGAAAATGGCATGGCTTGCCATAGCTGAAATGGGGTTTCCAGGGAAAACGTTTTCGCGCAGAGACGCGGAGATCGCGGAGCAGGACGGAGAGAGCAATTCCACTTCCGATTCAATCGAACTCACTGCGACTCTGCGTCTCTGCGTGAGAATTATCATTTCGGCACTGGCTTGAACGATTTGATAATAACCGCACGATTTACAACAGGATCTGCGAAATGCATGTCATGCGACATCTCCTTTGGCTGACTTGTGGGCTATTTTTTGTAAGCGCGGCCTATGCTGCCGAGCGTGTGCAGTTTGATCTGCATGAGCAGAATGGCTGGTTGAACATTCGGGTGGATGATCGGCCGTTCGCCGAATATGTGTGGAAAGACGAGCAGATTCCCCGGCCGTATTTTCGGCAGGTGCGCGCTCCCGGCGGCATTCAGGTCACACGGAACCTACCGCCAATCGCGGGGAAAGACGCGGTGGATCATGACACGATGCACCCCGGAATTTGGCTGTCGTTCGGCGATATTTCGGGAGTCGATTTCTGGCGGAACAAAGCGACCACGCGATTTGTAGAATTCGTGGAACCACCGACATCAAGCGACGACCAAGGCCGCTTCGCCGTGCGATTGAGATATCAGCAGGAAGATCGTGTCGTGTGCGAAGAAGTTTGCGTGATCGTCATCCGCCAAACAACTGACGGCATCCTCATCGACTGGACTTCCGCGTTTCGTGGCGATCAACCCTTTACCTTCGGCGATCAGGAAGAAATGGGCCTTGGCGTGCGGATGGCGACGCCGCTGGCGGTGAAAACCGGTGGGTCGATTCGCAATCAACATGGGCAGCGCAATGAAGCCGAGGTGTGGGGGAAGACGGCCGACTGGTGCGATTATCACGGCGTCGTCGAGGGCCAACCGGTGGGCATCTGTCTGATGCCGGACCCGAAGAACTTTCGGCCGTCGTGGTTTCATGTCCGCGATACGGGGCTGATGGTCGCCAATCCGTTCGGTCAGAACGCGTTCACGCGCGGCGAGAAGAGCGCGTTCGTTATACAGCCTCAGGAAGAATTCCGGCTGCGTTTCGGCATCTTGGTGCATGCCGGCGAATTCCAACCCCAGCCAGCATATGCACGCTGGATCAAGCGAGAGATGCCATGACGGTCATCTTCATTTGGCCGCTGGTGTTCAGCGTCTTCGCCGCGTTTATGCTGGCGACGGGCGACCACGGACTGGGGACCAAGATCATGGTGTGCGCGATGGTGGCTGCCAGCCTGCTGTTGCAGTTCGTGGTGCCGCTGCCAGATGTGCCACGGTTACTCGCTCCGCTCGCGCTCCAACTGATTGTGATCGGCTGGTGGTATTTCGCGAGTCAATTCGAGTAACGCGGCGGGCGAAGTGCTGGTCCAAGAATGGTGGTGTGGCACGTCCCTGAGTCTTCGAAGGGCGTGGCGATGACTCGCAGACCACGCCCTTCCCAAAACCTCAGGGGCGTGCCACCCGACTTTGTGAGATCGTCGAACCGCTATTATTCCCCTTCATCCTCGCGCAGGGTTGGTTCGTCGTCCGTGACGTGATCGGGCGAGGGCATGTCGGGGATGTCGTTCGGCATCATCTGCACCGGCACGCCGGGGAAGAGGTCGGTCCGCGGGTAGGGGACCGGCGACGAGAACTCGGCCGGTTCGGTGTCGAGATGATCATTCGGTTTCGCAAAGGCTCTGGCCCAGGCCCGGCGGATCGATTCTTCCTGCGCTTCGGCCAGCCATTCCCCTTCTGCGATCTGAATGTTGCTGTTGTCGAGGATGGTGCCCCGGCGGAAGTTCAGGTCCGCGATGGCCTGATTGTAGCGGACGAGGGCCGTGTAATACGCGATTTCCGACGCTGCTCGCGAGGCCTGAGCGCGGAGCACCATGTCGACCGTCGTCGTGCTGATTCCAACTTGTTCTTCGAGTGTCGTCGCATAGACACGGGCCTCCGAAGCAACGCGACGGTCGAAGCCGGATTGAGCCGTCTGATAGAAGACATCAATCCGCTGCATGACTTCGGCCAACTCGTGGCTGATGTCGAGTTCCGCGGCGGAAAGTCCCACGCGGGCCTTCACCAGTTGCAATTCGATATTGCGTTTTTGAGCCATCACGGTCCGCAGGCCGATCGGCATGGCGAACTGCAGGCCCGTGGTCCAGCCGGTGAGATCGCCGCGTGCCAGGCTGCCATAGGCACTTTCAAAACCACGACCAGTGATGCCGTCGTTGTTTGAACCTTGGAATGCGAGATCGTTGCCGAAACCGTTCAGTTGATAAGACGACACGAAGTTCAACTGCGGATTAGCGGCATTATCGGCGGCGAACAACTGGAGTTCGAGACTTTTGATCCGCCATTTCTGACGGCGGAGTTCCACGCGTCGTGTGAGCGCTTCCGATAGCGTCGACTCCCAGCTCATCAAATATTCGGCCGACAGGGGCGAATCGGCGGGGCGAATCAAGCGGCCATCTTGCACAGCCATTCCCAGCAGTCGGCGAAATTCGTTCTCGACGCTGTAGATGTTGTTCAATTGCGTTTCGACGCGGGAGCGAACTTCAAAGTAGATTTCTCGAGCCTGGGCCTCGGCCGAGAGGTTACCACCGATTGCACCGACCTCTCTCTTTCCCTGGACATCTTGCCACGTCCGGAGCGTACTCTCCTGGTTGGCGACTTCCGCGGCATACTGCCGATACGCGAGATAGAGTTCCCAATATAAGGTCTCGACATCGCGAATCATCGTCTGGACGGAGAGGTCGAAGTCGGCGAGCGAGATATCCTCGTTGATGCGGGCAATCGTCACACCCTGGCTGACGCCCAAAATGCCGCCAAAGCCGGTTCGCGACGGGCCGGCGATGCGCGTGTATTCGACGCCGGCACCCGCCCACAACGGCTGATTGAACTGAGCTTGCAGATTTCCGGTGTAGGAACTGGGAAACAAAGTGCCCGGCGCGTTCGTGTCGAGGTAATTCCAGTTGTGGTTGACGGTGAAGTTACCGCCGGTGGCGATCGTTTTGCCAATGCCCGACGTGAATGTCCCGGTATTGCTGTTCACAACCAACCCGGGAGGCAGAATTCCGTTAGCCTGATTCACCACGCTTTGATTGCGGCCCACGAGCAGGCTGCTGCTCAGCTGGGCATCGAAATCCGCCAGGGCGGCTTCCACGCCGCGACTGCCAAACAAGAAGCCGGTTTGTTGCAGGGCGGGGTCAAACACCGAGGGGCTGGTCGAAGGGTTTTGCACCAGCGAGTTGCTGTTGGTTCGCAGCCGGATCATCTGGTTGTTGGCGACCGCGAGTTGGATCGCTTCCTGCAGCGTCATGTCCCATGCGTTCTCGTCGGTCACATCCTTGACCGTGCGGGGCGGCTGAGAATGGACGACTTCTTCCGGTGCCGCCTGGTCAACATTCGGATAGGCGATGTCCTGATACGCGGTTTGATAAGGACCGAGATCGGCTTCGCCGAAGTAATGCACGCGCTTGGAAGTCTGACATCCCAGCAGCGCGCTGCTCATCATGAGCGCATTGATCCACCGGATCGAGCGTGACCATCGCATCGTAATCTGCCCCCTGGGAATCTACGCCGGATCTGTTCAGCACTGCGAATCAACGCGTGCGCGGGCCGGCATAATCCCTACTGGCAGTATCGGCGGTATAACCGCTATTCTTTGACAGTTTTTGTGCGCGGCACGATGTCTATAAACGGAAGTCCCAGCGCCCGCTTGACTAAGATCGTCTCGCCCGCATCGTTCCCTTCAATGGCGTGGCCCACGAATTGCAGGATATATCCCACCACAAACGCCCCCAAAGCCCACTCGTAATGCTGCTGGAATAGCCAATAGGCGGAGGCAAGGAACGTCAGCGGCACGCCGATTACATGCAGAATCTGGTTCACCGGGTGCTGATGTCGCTCGATGTAGTTGATCACGAATTTACCGACCATGAACAGCCTTTGCGGTGAAGGTTCGCGGGAATTGCCTGCCTTGCCAGCATTTCGGAGGAAACCTCTTCAACGATATGATGATTTTCGGCCCGCGGCGCGATTTCGCGGAGATTTTCTCAACTTCTTTCGGTCAGGCAGTCATACCGCATGGATCACGCCCTGTCGGAATTCTCGTTGCAACCGCATGAACTCTGGATGCGGTCGGCCCTGGACCTCGCCGGTCAGGCGTTTGAAGAGTCTGAAGTCCCGGTGGGGGCCGTGATCGTGCATCAAGACCGAATCATCGGGACGGGCTACAACCAGCGGGAACAACTCCGTGATCCCACGGCTCACGCGGAGATGATCGCCATCACGCAGGCCGCCGAGCAACTGGGGTCGTGGCGGCTGACGGATTGCACGCTGTACTGCACACTGGAACCATGCCCGATGTGTGCCGGGGCGATTGTGCAGGCCCGCATTTCCACGGTGATCTTCGGCACACCCGACCCGAAAGCCGGGGCCTGTCAATCGCTGTATCAGATCACGGATGACCCGCGGCTGAACCACCGGGCCACTGTGCTGGGAGGCGTACTCCAAGCCGAGTGCCGTGCCATTCTGCAAGACTTCTTCGCCCAGCAGCGCGCGCTGGGGAAGAAGTGAGTGGTCTGGTGAGGCGAACATCAATATGGGTTTGGGTGGCACGCCCCTGAGTCCTCGAAGGGCGTGGCGCATGCTCGCAGACCACGCCCTTCCCAGAACCTCAGGGACGTGCCACACGAGCGTTTCGCGAAGCCCTGGACTTCGCGCGGGGACACGTCGGGCTGACGCCGCGACGCTCGCCAAATGTTGTGCGCGCTCACCGGGGCTTCCTTCGCAGAGCCTCAGTCCAGCCCCGGCCACCCAACCGCTGGAAAACGCCGCGAGGGGATGCGATGATAAGTCGAACGACCATCTGTCGTGATGCCTGAGGGGAACCGATCATGTCGACCACGTTAACTCCGCGAACGATCCGCACAACGGCGGAGACCTTGCCCGCGTTGCATGCGGGCGATCACCTGAATCGCGAGACATTTCACAACCGCTACGCCGCGATGCCTACGAAGTTTCGTGCCGAACTGGTTCAAGGAGTGGTGATTGTGGCAAGTCCCGCGAGTTGCCCGCATGGTGTTTCGCATGCCTGGATTTTGACCTGGCTGGGAACGTATGCGATTTCAACCCCTGGCACGCTGGCCTTCGATAACACCACGACAATTATCAATGACGTGAACGAATACCAGCCCGATGCCCAGCTTGTGATTCTGCCGGGGTATGGCGGGCAGGGCGTGCGGGTGGGGAAGTATGTCGAGGGGGCGCCGCAGTTGATCGTCGAAGTCGCGGCCACTTCGGAAGCGTACGACCTCTTCGAGAAGTTCGAGGTCTATCAGCAGGCAGGCGTTCAAGAATATGTGGTGGTGTTGATTCGCGAGCGGCAAGTCCGCTGGTTCGCCGCCAAGGACGGGACGTTTCAGCCACTATCGGCCGATGCGGCTGGTGTGATGCGGTCGGTGACGTTTCCCGGCTTATGGCTCGACACGGCCGCCCTCTTCGCGGAGTTGCCGACGACGCTGCTCGCCACGCTGCAAGCCGGTTTGGCTGAACCGGCTCATGCGGAGTTCGTCGGCCTGCTGGAACGTCAGCGTCAACTTATCGAGTCGAAGCCCGCGTGATGCACGATCTGACCGCAACGCTGGTTTGCCCTGTCTGTCGCGGGCCGCTGCATGCCGAATCTGACTCGCTGCACTGTGCCGCGTGCCAGCAAGTCTGGCCGGTTGTGCATGGCATTCCGCGATTCGTCTCAGCGGCACATCTGGAAAGTTTCGGGCGGCAGTGGACGAAGTTTGAAGTCGCGCATGATGACGAAGACCGCGCCACGTTCGTCGCCAAAACCGGCTTACGCCTGGCGGACCTCTCCGGCCTGCGCGTGTTAGACGCTGGTTGCGGCGGCGGTCGCTACTCGAAAGTCTGCGGGGATGCGGGAGCGACGGTCTATGGGGCCGATCATACGCAGGCGGTGGATAAAGCGGCCGAGTTGTGCAGACATCTGCCGCGGGTGCAGTTCGTGCAGGCCGACTTGAAGCAACTGCCGTTCGAGCCGGAATCGTTCGATGCGGCGTTCTCCATCGGCGTAATGCATCACGATGTTGACACGCGGGCCGTGTTCGAGTCGGTGGCGAAGATGGTGAAGCCGGGCGGGCGGTATGCCGTGTGGCTGTACCGCCGCAATCAGGCGTGGCAGGAATGGATCAACGACGCGCTGCGAAAGCGGACCGTTGGCATGCACCCCGACCGGTTGGAGAAATGGTGCGTGTGGGGCGCGCGGCTCGGCGGCATTCCGGTTGTGAAGCAGACATTGAACAAAGTCGTGAACTTCAGCGCCCATCCGAACTTCGAGAACCGCGTCTGCGATACGTTCGACTGGTACGCGCCGCGGTATCAGTACCATCACACGGTCGCGGAACTGCTCGACTGGTTCGAGACGGCAGGCTTCACCAACCTGCAAGTCCTCCCCCCGGAAAAGACCGGCCGCATCTACCGCTGGGTGTATGACCACGATCTGCTGATCGGCAGCGGCGTGAATGTGGTGGGGGTGCGGCGGTGAAGAAGCCCAGGGGTTGCAACCCCTGGGCTTCCGCGGTTACCACAGTTGCAACTCGAACTCCCAATAACCCAGGCGATCTCGTTCGCGGGTCAATAGAAATGACTGGCTGAAAACGGCGGATTTCTGGAAACCGTGCGTGTCGGGGCGAACTCGCTGGAAGCTGGATTTCCCGCGACGGTGGATTTGAAACCGCAGGGAGTCGTCCTGGCGGGCATCGACCAGCCACTATTCCCGCACGCCGGCCGCGAAGTAGGCCAGCGGCAGACGGACCGTGTCCTTGTTGACGGAAGAATCGCTCACGATCTCGACGACCAGGTCAGCGGCACCTTCAACCTCTATGCAGGTGTCCACATCGTCCTTCCATTCTGTGACGAAACAGACCCGTGCGGTTTGAACGCTATCATACGAGACGAACATCAAATCCGGCTCGCAAGATAGCGCAGCGGTCGAGTTGACGTAACGGGTCTGGCCAATCGTCAGGTAGCCGAGTTTTTGAAGTCGGATAAACGCTGACAAACAACGTGCAATCGCTTCAACTGGTCCACCATGCGAGAAGAAATCACGCCTTGAGACATTAACCTCGACATCGCCACTGATGTAATCGACTCGGCCTGTTTCCGGGAATTTCGGCGTGCGCATCCACTTACGGAAATCACGCAGGGTACGAATTCCCAGCGGGATTTCGAGTTGCTCGTCGAACACGACTGCGGACATCAGAGGACCCTTAATTCTGCCCGTCATCCGCGGACTGGTCTTTCAAGGCGGGCCAGTCGCCGAAGGCGAGCATGATGAGGAGCGCGAGGTTGACGCCGGGGAGCAGCGCGGCGAGCGACCACCACGCCGGGTAGCCGGTCTTCTCGACGATCTTCCAGCAGCAGATGGGGATGAAGGCGAAGAATAGCAGCGACATCCCCGCGAGGATGATGAGTTCGATGAGACCGATGCCGAAGTTACCGGATGACATGGCGGTCACTTTCAAAAAGGTCCCGCCGTTGCCAACGGCGGGCTTTGGGCAATGCTCCACATCACAGATGAACCTTACTCGTCGGCTTTCACATCGTAGACCAGCAGCGTGTCCATGTCGCGGAGATAGAGTTTCCCGCCCGCGACCGCCGGGTGTGCCCAGGCTGGTTTGTCGCTGCGGTCGGGCTGGGTGAAGCGGCCCGTTTTGTTGTAGCCGTCGGGGGTGACCTCGGCGAGGGCGAGCGGGCCTTGCTCACTCCGCAGATAAAGCATGCCGTCGGCGATGGTCATGGACCCTTTACCAACGGAGCGATCCTGCCATTTCTCTTTGCCGGTCTTCCACTCCAGGCACGTCATCACCCCTTCATCGAACCCGTAGATATAGCCGTTGACGACCGCCATGCCGCCATGATGGTTCTTCATGTTGGCGGTGTGATAGGCGAACGTCGACTTGGTGTTGGAACTGTTCCCGGCGAGGTTCACCAGCGCGCCGCCCGTTCCATACCCCGAGGCGCTGAACACGCCGTCGTCGTAGAACAAGGGCGAGGAACAGTTGGCGGTCCCGTTGGCCGATTTCTGTTCGCCCCACAGCGGTTTGCCGTCGCTGGCCTTCACGCCGACCACGCCGGTATGGACGAAGTTGACGTACTGCCGCAGTCCGTTGACTTCGATGGCGATGGCCGACGCATACGCCGCCGGGGGCGATCCCTGCACCTGGGACTTCCACAGCGTCTTCCCGTTGAGCTTATTGAGAGCCGCGAGTGTCGCTTTCTTACCGCCCGGCGTGCAGATGAGTTTGTCGCCGTCGATGAGCACCGATTCGCTGATGCCCCAGGTGATGTTCCCGCCGCCGAACTCTTCGAGGATGTTGAGATGCCAGACCTGCTCGCCCTTGTCGGCGTCGGCACAGACGAGATCGCCGTTGGCCCCGAGGGCGTACACGCGGTCCTCATCGACGGTGGGAGTCCCACGCGGTCCGTCGCCCGTGCCATCATGGTACGCCTTGCCCGTTTTCAACGCCCAGAGTTCGTCGCCGGTTTTGGCATCCAACGCGATGAGGAATTCGTCGTCTTCGCGGTTCCCCATGGTGTAGACCTTGCCGTTGGCCACCGCCACGCTGGAGTAGCCCAGGCCGATGCCGGTCGCTTTCCAGGCGAGTTGCGGACCGTCGTCGGGCCACTTCTGCAAGAGGCCGGGTTCCCGGGAGATGTTGTCGCGATTCGGTCCGCGATACTGGGGCCACTCGCCGACAGCGATGGGATTCTCGTCGACCGCATCGTCACCCTTCTGCTTGCTGCCGGTTTTCCCCGTACCGGAAGCTTTGGGTTTGCTCCCCTTGGTCGTTGCGGCCTTCGGCGGCGTGTCATCTGCCGGTTTGGCCACGGCCGTGCGCACGACCAGCTTGGTCACCTCGTCGACGCCGTTGGTCGTGATGCTGGCCGTCTGCCCGGCTTGCAATTCATCGAGGGTGACCTTCTTGCCATCGACGGTGATGACGGCGGACGCTTTGACCTCGAAGGTTTCCGAGCGGTCTTTCTTGACGACTTTCACGGTGATCGACCGAGGTTCGTCCGAGACACTTTCGACGATGCCGTTGAAGACACCCGCCTGGCAGGCCACGGCCGAGACGAAGAGAACCAGACAGGTCGCCGCCAGCTGTCGAATCGCAATGCGCATGGTAAAGTCTCGCATAAAACGTGCTTCCGAAATGAGTTGCCCAACGATTTTGGACCGTGCCGGGGAAAAGATCAAGACGGTTCCATGCGTTGGGTTGATCTGGATGTCATGGGTGGCCGGGGCTGGAGCGCTTCGCGAAGCCCCGGTAATCGTGTGGAGACACGTCGGGCTGACGCCGCGACGCTCGCTGGGGCCACGACCGCGAAGCGATATGCCATTGACGAATGCCGCCGCAGGGGCGACGATGCCAGCGTTCCGAACGAGGAAGATTCTCCGAAGGCAAGACACGGATGGCACGGGAGACGGTGATTCAGGGAGGCGGTCCGCCGGACGACGAGCCGTCGCGGTCGGAGCAGGGCTCCGCCTTCAACCCCGACGATGAACGGTTCGACGACGAACTCCGTCCGCAGAAACTCGCCGAGGTGGTCGGGCAGCGGAAAGTGGTCGACCGGCTGCAAATCCTGCTCGATGCCACCCGCAAGCGGAAGGAACCTCTCAGCCACATCCTGTTCGATGGACCGCCTGGACTCGGCAAAACGACACTGGCGCTGGCACTCGCCAAGGAACTTGGCGTCGAATGCCAGATCACCTCCGGCCCAGCCTTGATGGCTCCGAAAGACCTGCTGTCGTATCTCACGAATGCCGGATACGGGTCGATGCTGTTCATCGACGAGATTCACCGGTTGCCCCCCGCCGTCGAGGAGTTCATCTATCCCGTGATGGAGGACTTCCGCGTCGACATCGTGCTGGGCGAAGGACTCAATGCCCGGACGATCAACATGAAGCTCAAGCCATTCACCATCATCGGGGCGACCACTCGCTCCGGCATGTTGACGGCTCCGCTGCGCGACCGGTTCACTTATCGCGAACATCTCGAATTTTACGACGAGGACGACCTGACGGAGATTATCCGCCGCAATGCCAAAAAATTGCGGTCGGAGATCGCCGGCGAACCAGCGAACGAACTGGCCCGCCGCAGTCGCGGCACGCCCCGCAAGGCCAACAACCTGTTGCGCTGGGCCAGAGATTACGCCACCGTGCATCATGCCACCGGCGAGATCACGCCGGACATCGCCGACCGGGCACTCGCCATGCTGGAAGTTGACCGGCTCGGTCTGGAGGCTCAGGATCGCCGATATCTGAAAACACTGGTCACGGTCTTCAGCGGCGGACCGGCGGGGCTGTCGGCCATCGGTCACACGTTGAACATCCCCCCCGACACGCTGGAAGACGAAGTCGAGCCGTTCCTGTTGCGCTGCGGCTTCATCCAACGCACCCCCCGCGGCCGAGTGATTACGCCTGCCGGCTTGACCCATCTCGGTCAACGGCCGTTCTGAACAGAGAGTTTTGAAGCCCCGCTCCTGGCGAGCGGCGCGGCGTCAGCCCGCCGTGTCCTCGCGCAAAGACCGGGGCTTCGCCGAAGCGGCTCCAGCCCTGGCCCCCCGACGTGCCACCCAAACTCAAACGAAATCAGCGGAACTTTTGCGGGATTCCAGGGTTAAAGAACCGGGACGTGGCACAGAATGGCGTGGCTTAGAATGTCGAGCACTTGCGGTGCAAGTGCAGAATCCCCTTGCGGAGCAAGTGTTCTCTATTGAAGAGGAAAAATGCACTTGCGGAGCAAGTGCTCTACATTAAATAAGTGCGCTACACTCAAGAGATGGGCCCCAACCGAAGAAACGCTGTTCAATCTGTCACTGCTTGACCGGTCGCGGCATCCCACCTACGATGGACTAATGCCGGGTCGCCGACATCGCTCCGTCATTTCGACGTGTTGATTTACTGTGGTGATCTCAGGATGCCCCGTCCGGCTGCCCCTGCTCCGCCGTCCCTGCCCCGCCGTGCCGCGCTGCCGGCCAAGGTGACCGAACTGCCCCGCGCCCGGACCGATTGGCGGAAAGTCATCCTCGTCAATCTGCTGAGCATCGGCGTGCATGGTATTATTCTCGCCGCCTGTGCGTGCATCGTGCTGGATCGGCAGCTGGTCGAGGAGATCTTCACGACTTTGGCGATTCGCGAGGATGCGCCGGTCGATCCGATTTTGAATCAACCGACCGTGATGCCATTGGAGTTGAAGCAGAACTCGGTGGATGCGTTGCAGACGCCGAGTGCTGCGGAACTGCTGGCGGATCGCATTGCCCCGGTGGAACTCGACTTCGACAATTTGGAACCGACCTTCCTGCCGGACGATCTGACGTTGACCGGCCCAAGCGTGAAGATTGGCGATCACTTTTCGGGCCGGACTTCCGCCGCGAAAGCCGCGTTGATCAAACAGTTTGGGGGGACGTCAGCGAGTGAAGCCGCCGTGGCGGCCGGGCTGAAATGGCTTGCCAGCCGACAACTCGCCGACGGAAGCTGGAGCTTCGATCACACCCGCTGCAAGGACTGTGCCGACGGCGGGTGTTCACAACCAGGGAATCTGGGGGAATCGTACAACGGAGCCACGGCGTTCGCACTGCTGTCGTTTCTCGGCGGCGGTCATACGCATCAGAAGGGTGAATATCAGGCCGTTGTGAAACGTGGTCTCGAATCGCTGCTCAAGCACGGGAACATGACGCCGCAGGGCCTGGAACTTTGCGGACACGTGCGCGGGAATGAACGGTTTTATGTTCACGGTCTGGCGACCATCGTCCTGTGCGAAACGGCATCACTCACGAAAGACCCTCACTATTCCCAACCCGCGATCCAGGCGCTGCGTTACATCGCTTATGCTCAGGACCCGAAAGGTGGCGGCTGGCGCTACGAAGTCCGGGAACGGGGCGACACGTCCGTTGTTGGCTGGCAGATCATGGCGTTGAAAAGCGGGCAGAATGGCAAGTTGAAAGTCCCCGGTGCGACCTTCCGCCTCGCCGACAAATTTCTCGACCATGTTCAAGGTGAGAAGGGAGCCGTATATGGGTACACCAACTCGCCGAAGTCGTTCGCCGAGGCGAACCCGTCGATGACCGCTGTTGGGCTGCTGTGCCGGATGTACATGGGCTGGGACAGCAAGAACCCGCATCTGAAACGCGGGGTTGCTTATCTCGATCAGACCAAGCCTTCCGCGAATGACATGTACTACAACTATTACGCTACGCAGGTCATGCATCACTGGGGCGGGGAAGAGTGGGCACGCTGGAACGCCGTCATGCGCGACCACCTCGTCCGCACGCAAGTTTCCGACGGCATCGAAACCGGCAGTTGGGATGTGACCGACCCACACGGCACCGCCGGCGGGCGACTGTACCAGACCTGCCTGTGCATCATGACGCTGGAAGTTTACTACCGGCACCTGCCGATCTATCAGCGCGACAAGGTGAAGGTGGAGTTTTGAGGGAAGGCGAGAGGGGCGAGGCAAGAGGGCAGAGGCGAGAGGGACGAGGTAAGCAAGTCTTCGGATTTCCCCTCTTGCCTCATCCCTCTGCCCTCTCACCTCTTTCCTACAGATCGATTCCCCGCACCGCGAGCAAGCGTAACAGCCGGTCGGAGTCGGTGAAGACTTCCGCATCGAAGCCGTATTTCCGGCCCGCTTCCACATAACGGGGAATGTCGTCGGTGTAGAAACATTCCTGCGGCGTGCAGCGGATGGTTCGCAAACCGGCCCGATACATCTCCGGCTCGGGCTTGATGGCATTCACTTCGTACGACAGCACGTAGTCGTCGAACCAGTTGAGAATGTCGAACCGTTTGCGGATGAACTCGTAATGCCAGACGCTGGTGTTCGAGAACAGCACGAGCCGAATCTGGCGCTCTTTCAGCGCTTTCAGAATGTCGGTCATCGGCCGGTTCAGCTCGAAGATGTCGGACGCGGCTTCGATCAATTCATGGAAGTCAATCATCGTGCCGACAAGTTCCTGCACCCGTTTGTGAAATTCGTCGGCGGTCAGGAGTCCGCGTTCAAATTCCCATTGCACGCCGGAATCGAGCAGCAGCCGGCGGAGGTCGTCGCCCGTCTTGCCGCACAACGCCCCAATCTGCTGGCACATGCGGTCGTGACTGAAATGGACGAGAACATTTCCCATGTCGAACAGGCAGGTACGGAGCATGCAATTGGACCTTTGACTGGCATCAAGCCCGTCGTTGGCGACGGCGGGTCCCGCCGATGCCATCGGCGGGCTTTTGTGGATGTCGGCCAATCCCGATTGACGCTACCGGGACTGATGCCTAAAGTGAACATCGGCAGACGGCCCTGATCCGCAGAGTTCCCTTCGTTTCAAGGATAGCATATTTCGATGAGCAGTCACTTCAGCGGCGAAGACATCGCGGAACCTGAAACGCTGCGGAGCCGCGCCTGGCCCTGCCTGCGGCAATTCTGCGTCTTTCTCGAAAACCGCGTCGGCCGGCTGAACGAACTAATGCGGCACATGGAATCGCTCGACGTCCGCGTCGTCGGTCTGACAATCGTCGATTCCGTCGACTTCGCCATGGTTCGCATCATTTTCAACAACACCGACAGGGGCCGGGAAAAACTTCAACTCTCCGGATTTCTGTTCAGTGAAAGCGATGTCGTCGGTGTCGCGCTGCCCGACGATCAGATGCCCCTGTCGACCATTTGCACCACACTTGTGAAGGCGGAGATGAACATCCATCACGCCTATCCGCTGATTTACCGGCATCGCGGTCAGGCGACGGTGGCGTTATTCGTGGACGATGTCGACCAAGCCGTGAAACTGCTCCGCGAAGCCGGCTTACGCGTGATCACTGAGAGTGACCTGCTGGATGATGATGAGTTTCTGAATTAACACCGGGGCTGCACACTCGATGACACCGCTGCAACTCTCCTGGCCCGCATCCGTCATCGCACAATCGGCACCTGTGACTCCCGCGGCGGGGGTGGCGTTTACCGAAGGGCCGGCGTGTGCCGCCGATGTAACCGTTTATTTCACCGACATCGCGAACAACCGCATTCTGCGGCATGTTCCCGGCGAACCGTGGTACACAGTCTTCCGCCAGCCGAGCGGTCGGGCCAACGGGCTGCTGTTCGATCCCCAAGGCCGCTTGCTCGCCTGTGAAGGGAACGAATTCGGCCCGAACGACGGCCATCGCCGCATCACGCGTACCGATCTGGCGACCGGCAGAATCGAAGTCCTCACCGACCGCTTCGACGGACGACGCTACAATTCGCCGAACGATATCGCCGCGAGATCCAACGGCCAGATCTTCTTCACCGACCCCTGCTACGGCGATCGGTCGACGATGGAACTCGATCACGAATCGGTCTATCAGATCGACACCGATGGCACCGTCACTCGGCTGATCACCCAGCCCGACATCCAGCGGCCCAACGGCATCGCCCTCAGCCCCGATCAGAACACGCTGTATGTCGTCGATAGCTGCCCCATCGCCGACGGCAATCGCAAGATCTGGGCCTTTGATCTCGCTGAAGATGGTACTGTCAGCCGGCAACGTTTGCTGATCGATTTCGCCCCCGGACGCGGTGGCGATGGCATGTGTGTCGATTCCCAGGGCCGGCTGTTCATCGCGGCGGGTGTCCAACGCCCCCGGCATGGTTACGAAACGGCCGATGTCCCCGCTGGCGTTCACATTTTCACCCACGCCGGCCAATCCCTCGGCCTGATCCCCGTCCCCGAAGACGTGATCACCAATTGCACCTTCGGCGGCCCCGATCTCAAAACGCTGTACATCACCGCCGGCAAGCACCTGTTCCAAATCCGCGTCGAGACCCCCGGCTGGGTCGTGCATCGGCAATAGCATTTCTTGATCTCGTAGGGTTTGCCGAGTCATCGAGGCGAACCAGACGGGCCAAGACGGTTCGCCTCGATGACTCGGCAAACCCTACCAATCTGCTGCTTCTGATTGTCAGCCCGTTCTAGTGGCGGTTACGATACTTTAGCGACGCTTCGCAGAAGCGTGGTGCCCTCTTTCCGTCGACAGCTCCCACCCCATGCACTACGTCCCCGAATCGGCCCGTGAGTTTTTTCAGGAACCGTCTCACACGGCGAAGGATGACGATGCGGCCCTCGCCGATGTCGCCGTGTTATATTTGTTGACAACCGTCGTCGGCCTGCTGCTCGCGGCCGATGCCTTGCTCGGGATGGGACTCTGGCCCGAGTGGAACTGGCTGCGTTCCCCCGGCGGTTATCGGCTGGCGTTATTCGCCGCGGTGATCGGCGGTGCGCGGATTCTGTATCACAGCCTCGACAACCTGCTGGCCGGCCGCATCGGTGCTGATCTCGCGTTAACAACGGCGTGCCTGGCGGCGATTGTGCTGGGCGAACATCAGACGGCGGGGTTGGTGGTCTTCATCTCGCTGGTGGGAGAGACGGTCGAAAATGTCACGCTGTACCAGGCCAAACGTGCGATACGCCGGTCGTTCGCAACGCGGCCGCACGTTGCGCAACTAATTCGTGATGGTCTGGAACGCGACATCGCGGTGGCGGAACTGCAAACCGGCGATGTCATTTACGTCCGCGCGGGGGAACGCATTCCGGTCGATGGCCGCATCCAGGCGGGATCGTCGGCGATCAACGAAAGTCCCTTCACCGGAGAAAGCCTGCCGGTCGAGAAGGCGGTGGGGGATCGCGTGCTGGCCGGTGCGGTCAATCTCGTCGGGCCGCTGACGATTCTAGTGGAACGGACGGGATCGAAGACTGCACTCGCCGAGATGGAGCAACTTGTCCGGCATGCCGTCACACACAAGATGCACTGTGAACGGACGGCCGATCGATTCGCGCGCTGGTTCCTGCCGACCGTGCTTGCGGCAGCAGCGATCACACTTTTAGGATGGCGGTGGCAGACAGGGACTTGGCAAGCAGGCTGGCTACCGGCGCTCGGCGTTCTTGTGGTGGCCTGTCCCTGTGCTTTGGTGCTCGCGACTCCGTGTGCCGTGATGGCATCGCTGGCCTGGCTGGCGCGACGCGGCATCGTGGTCAAAGGATCGTCCGTTCTCGAACGCCTGGCAACGGTCGACACGTTCGCCTTCGACAAAACCGGCACTTTGTCCGAAGGGGACCTTACGCTGGGCGACATCGTGCCCCTCGGCGATTTCAACGCTGATGAGCTGTTGCATCTCGCCGCCAGTGCCGAGCGCCCCAGCAGTCACCCGTTGGCGCTCGTGCTGCGGAAAGCTGCGCAGCACAGATGCCTGCCAGTTCGATGGCCGCACGATTTTTCCCAACAGATTGGAGCAGGTGTCACTGCCAGGATTACTGTCGAACACAGTCCGGATCGCCAGGTTCTGATCGGCTCGATTCCATTTTTGTCAGCGTATCAGATTACCATCACTGACCAGACAAGTACCGCAGTCGAGACCATGCTGGCCAGTGGGCAGACACCGTTGGCCATCGCCGTGGATGGGCATTTGGCCGGATTGATCGGCGTGCGCGAGTCGTTACGGGCGGAGTCGCAGGCGGTGCTGCGGGAATTGCAGCCGCTGGGAATTTCGTCCCTCGTGTTGCTGACGGGCGACCGTTCCCCGCCAGCGGATTCCGCGGCTCGAACGCTGGCAATGTTCGATCAGGTCTCGGCCGAATTGTCGCCCGCGCAGAAAGCGGAACAGATCGCCGCGCTCCAACAGGCAGGTCGGCGTGTGGCAATGGTCGGCGATGGGGTGAATGACGGCCCGGCGTTAGCACAAGCCGATGTCGGGATCGCCATCTGCCGTGGCGAACAAGCCTTGGCCGCGGAGGCGGGCGACATTCTCCTGTTCGGCGATCCGTTGCGACCGCTGCCCGGTTTGCTGCACTTGTCCCGCACCCTCGTCGAAAACATCCGCCAGAGCCTGTACTGGTTTGCCTTGGGCGTGAACGGCGTGGGCATGCTGGCCTGCGCGTTTGGCTGGCTGTCGCCGGTGGCCGCCGCGGTTGTGCATGAAGTTTCCTCCCTTTTAGTCATGCTCAACGCGATCCGGCTGTTGTGGTTTCAGGATCGCAGCCCGACCGATGTCGCGCGCCAGTCATCCTTCGGGCGTACCGAGGTGGAACGGTTGCTGGCGGATCTCTCGCCCGGCCCAATTCTGGCGCGTTGGATTCATGGCTGGCGCACCACGCTGCAAGTCGCGGCATGCCTCTGCGTCGCAGCCTGGTTGTGCAGTCAACTGGTGCTGGTGCGGGGCGATGAAGCGGTCGTCGTCCTGCGTGGCGGCCGTTATCACGACACGTTGTCCGCCGGCTGGTCGTGGCGTTGGCCGTGGCCGCTGGAACGACTGGTCCGCCTCCAGCCTGATGCCGTGCAGTCGGTGTCGCTGGGATTTCGCTCGACGACCTTAGCCGGTCGAAAAATCTCCGATGAACCGACCGATCTCGAATGGACCAGTCCGCATGACGAGCAGCAGGCCCGCACGGTGCCGGAGGAATCGTTGTTTCTGACCGGTGACGGCGTGGCGGTCGAGGTGTCCGCCGACATTCCCTATCGCATCGCCGATGTTCGCCAGTTCGCGCTCGCCAGTTCATCACACGCGGAGACCGCCGTGCGATCCGTGGCGGAGAGCGTGCTGCGTTCTACGATTGCCGCGCAGTCGTTGGAAAATGTGCTCACCCAGCGCCGCGGCGAAATCGAAGCGGCATGCAGCGTGGAGTTGCAGAGACGTATCGCGGAGTACAATCTCGGGTTGGAAATCCTCGGCGTGCAATGGCTCGATGTCCATCCGCCGCGACCCGTCGTCGATGCCTATCGGCAAGTCTCCGACGCCTGGGAACAACGCGAACAGGCGATCAACGAGGCGCAAACGCTGGCGACCCGCACCCTCTTCAGCACCGCCGGCGAACCGGCAATCCGGCACCTCGAACAACAGCACGCACAGTCGCAGCGCGCGGCGGAACGTACCGACTGGTCGCTCAGTGACGAGTCCTGGCGACAACTCATCACGGCCGATCATGCGGACGGGCGTTTGCTCTCCGGCACGGCAGGGTCGGTGTTGTTCGATGCGGAGGGAGCCGCTGAACGCCACCGGCAATCCGCCCAAGCCCAAGCCGACCGCTTGCGGGTGCTGTTGTCCGCGTCTCAAGCTCATCCTGATTTATCGCGACAGCATTTCTACTGGCAAGCGGTGCTCGATGCGCTCGCCGGTAAGCCGTTCACCCTGGTCGACCCGGCCCTGTCCGGCCGCAGAACGTTGTTCCTGGGCGATTTGCCGAACCAGCCCGCAGCGGTTCCCGCAACCATTCCCAGTCAAAACTGACTTCGCAGCTCGCTGAACTCCGAGTAGGGCAGTGAGCTTGATTTACAGACCGAGCAAGACGCAACTGCTGATTCGCATCGGTCTCATGCGCCTTTCCCCCCGCACAGCGGAACAATGGCCGCGTAGTGACGGCTTCCAGCCGTCACGCGGGTAAGGCTGCCCCCTCTGAATGCGGCATCCAAATGCTTGCGAGCACAATCAGGGGCCTCACAGCCCCCGCTCAGGGAACAAAAAAAGCTCGCTGAGGTCCGGAGAACTCAGCGAGCTTGATGTCTGTCAGCTTAGAAAGTCCCGGCGAGGCTGTCGCCGGGCTTGGCACGGCGATTATTGGGCGACCAGCGTTCGCATCTGCACCATCGCGGGTGTCAGGTTGGATGAGAAGCGCCCCAGGGCGGTCCGTTCTTCCGTTTGGCACTTGATGATGAAGGTGTAAACCCGACGCCACGTCTGATAGAGGACTTCCGTTTCCTGGCGAATCCGCTGCACATTGGCACCGCTGACGATCAGCTGATGCAGCCGCGCCGACTGCCGGGCGAGCAAATCGGTTTCGTCCAGGCACTGCTGCGCGAACGGCTGACGATCGCGCGACAGCCAGCGACGTGCGGAGATGTCGATGCTGTCGGCCAGATTCTCGATCTTCGCCACCAGCGAAATGGCGGTCTGGCGATTGAAGTCTTCCCGGTCGACCTGGATGGCGGTTCGCAAGGCGTTCAGCGTCTGAGAGATGTTCTCCAAAGCGGAAGCGGCCTTGTCATCTTCAATCTGGCCGAAGACAGCGAGGAAGCTGCGGTCAGCTTGCTCGATGTAGCGGAACGCGTCAACGATGTCTTCGTAACCGGAGTCGGAATTCACAGTCTGCACGAAGTTTTCGCAGACGCCGTAGAACTCATCCGCCGTCGCCAAGGCAACGTTCCAGCGGGGCAGATGCAGCACCTTGTCCAATGTCGCGTAGTAGAAGAAATCGTCGATGTCCTTCCTCAGCGCCGAGGTCAGATACATGATCTGCTTCTTGTCGAAGCGGTCTTGCTGGAGCAGCAAGACTCGCGCGAGTTCGCCATCGGTCTGGGCGATCCGGCGCAAGCTGCGCGAGAAATAATCGCGGTTCTGGGATTGCAGCGTGGCCGCTTGCGGATACCACAATTCTGTGAAGCGACGATATTCACTGGTCAGCGATGCGAGGTCGGAATGGCTGTCAGAAAGATCGGCTAATGCCAGGACTTGCTGACGGGCCTTGCTGGTCGCGGCGATGAGGCGCTGGCCTTCAGGTGAACGCCGCATTTCCGTCTGGATATCTTCAATCAGATTTTCCAGATCGGTCGCGAGGCTGATCGTCTTGTTCGACAGGTCGCGATAATTGACCTGCTGCGTGATTTCCAGCGACTGCCGGACTTCCACGGTGATCGAATCGAGATCGGCGATCAAATCCTGCGATTCACGGCTCAGCCGTCGAATGCTTTTCAAGCGGTACGACAGCTCGCCCCACGCGGCATCGATCTGCTGCAGGTCGTCCAGGATCATTGTGTGATCGTTTTCGGTCCGTGCCCGCTTGGCGACAAACGTGGCATCGGCCGTGATGTTCAAGGCATCGCTCAACAAGCCGCGGACCGATTGATTCTGGCTGAGTTCATCGCTGAGTTGCGATTTCAGCAGCGAGATCGCACGCTGAAAATCCTCGATCAGCGGGCGGATACGCTTCATCTCCGGCGTCGGAGCGGTCAGATTGGACGCGGGAAGCCGGGGAGGGCGATTATTGCGATCAGTGCGGAATTCCCGGGAACTGCCGAGATCCTCGATGTACAAATTCTCTTCTTCACGAGACAACGCCGTGTTGCGGATTCTCGGTCCGCCTTGCGCGAGAGCCGAAGAGGCCCAACCGCAGAGCAGCAGCGCGGCAACCGCGAGTCGCACCTCCGTCCGATGACCGCTGTGTTCGTTCAGTGCGAAACACGCTCCCCAAATTCCACGCATGGCAAAGATTCCTTTCCGAGACATGAAGACCTTCCCTGGCCTGCTCCGACTGCGCAAGCCGACGCCGCGCGAACACTAGCCGATTCTGCCGATCCTTCCTAGATCAATCGGATATTTTTCGGAAAGTGTGAGCATGATCATGGAATTTAGGGAGCCCGAAGCGCCAGCGAGGAACTCTGGATCGGCATTCCTCGCTGGCGCTTCGGCTCCCTAAATCGACCTCCGCGACAGTCCACGTCTCCCCCACAAAGCCCGCCGATGGCATCGGCGGGACTTTCTGAACGGGTCCCGGTGATGCTATCGCCGGGCTTTGAGACGCTATTCCTGCGTCGACTGATAAATCGGCAGGTAGCGGTAGTAGACTTCCAGGATCAGCGTCGATAACGCCGTGCTGTAGATGCGGCCGCCGTTGCCGGCCCATTTGCCGCGCGGCTCCCAACTCCCGGCATTGGGTCCGCTGGTTTGCTGCAACCGCACGATCAAATCGCGGGTGCTGCCGTTCCACTGGTCCCACGCATCGCCGCCGTACTGGAACATCGACATCGTGCCGTAGTACCAGTAATACTCGTCGTAGCTGGTGATGCGCGGCAGGCGTTCCGTGAGATAGGCGACCGCTTCCTGGCAGGCGGGATTCGTCCGACGGATGCCGATCATCTGCTTGCAGAATAGCGCCTCGGCCGTCATCGCGGAACTGGGAGCCGGCTGGCTGAGGTTGTACGACGCCAAGCCGCCGTTTTCGCCCAGACTTCGTTTTTGCAGGAACGCGATCATCTGATTCCAGGCTTCCGGCTGGGCTTTGACACCGGCGATATCAGCACTTTTGAGTGCCATCAATTGCCAGCCGAACATGCTCATATCACCTTCTTGCTCTTTCGTATACCGCCACCCGCCATCGGCACTCTGACGTTCCACGATGAAGTCGACCGCCTTGCGAAGCGCCTGCCGCAGTTCCGGCGTCCGCTCCGCTTCGTCCAGCATGCCGCACGCTTCCCCCAGCGCGAAGGTGGCAATCGCATGGCAATACATCTGATCGAAATGTGTGGCGGACCCGCCGAGATATCCATCATCCCGCTGCTGCCGAACCAGCCAGTTGAGTCCGCGCGCGACATTGGCCGCGTAATCGCCATCGGTGGGTGTGTATCCGGCACCCATAAATGCCAGTAATGCCAGCCCCGTGATGCCGGTATCCGCCTGACGACCGCCGCCCCGGCGATCATTCCCATGCGGATCTTTTTGTTCCGCGCCGCCGCCGTATTTGTCAGCGTCCCAGAACCCGGCCGGTTCCTGCACTTTCGCCAGCCATTTCAAGCTGTTCTCAACCGCCTGTTCCGACTCCAGACTGCCCCCCTGCTTGAGAGCCGTGCCGCGACGTTGCTGGAGTTTGCGAAGTTTATATGCCGCCGGCGAACGATTCGGCAGCGAAGGCCCGGTTCCCGATTCCAACTTCGGCGTGGGGGATGTGCCAGTCGGGTCGCCGGTCGAACTCAGCGACGGCTTCAACATCCGATCAGTCCCCAGATTCGCCACAGGTCGGCCGGGGGACTCCATCCGTTCCGGTGTGTCGGCTTCCCCAGCCCCCTCAACATTTCGGCGGGGTTTCGTGCGGTCGAATTTTTTACTGCGCGACGGCTTGCCGTCGGCGGTCGTGCGGCCGTCGGGAATGAACTCGCCGTCCGGGGCATTGCTGGCCGTCGGGGCGATACCCCGGCGGATCGTGTCGGACGGGTTCCCATCCAGCACGGGGCTGTCATCCTCATCGCCGGCGGTTTCCAGCGGAATGCTCATCGACAGATCATCCGGCCGATTGGCAGCCGCGGCGTTCTCCGACCCGCGTGTCTTCGGCGTCTCTTCGCCCAGTTCGAGTGCTTCCGTTTTGCGCGGCGTCGCGCGGGCCGGCGCACTGACCCCAGCTTCCGCCCGTGATTGCGTCGTCGATTCCACATCGGCCGTCGGGATGGGAACCGGAGGTGGCTTGGTCCGCATTTCCTCGGGCACCGTTTCCTGATTCGGTGCGGCAGCAGCCGGGGGTTCCGGTGCGAGGTTGGCGATTTCCGCGGCATCCAGCGCGGGCAGTTCCGCCTCAGTAGGGAACCGCGGGGCCTCGGTCAATTCCGACGGATCGTCCGCGGCCCGCTCCTGCCGTTCCTTCTCCAGTTCCGGCAATTCCTCCAACTTCTTCCAGATCGGCACCTCGCCGGTCTCGAACTGGTCGTCGATTTCATTGTCGACAACTTCACGAATCGGGACCGATTCCCCCACGTTCGACGGCAGCGACATCACGGCGGGCAGGGGATTGATGGCAATCGCGGTCGACCAGGCCAGCAACACAATCGCATGGACCAGAATCGACAGAAAAAACGATTTCGTTGCCGGGTTCCGATCGCCCCACCGCGTGCCAACCATCGTGAAAAACTGAATCAATGCGAACGACGAACAGCCGATCAGCGCCCCCAATAAGAAGAGGACTTCCGGCAGCGCGGCCATGTCGCCATGCGTCAGCGCGTTCGCCAGTCGGGTGCGCCACTCGTCCATGATTACTCCCCGGATTTCGGACGATGGGCCAACGACAAATTCTTGATGCCCGCCCGACGGCACGCCGACATCACATCCATCACATTTTGATAAGCCCCCGCACCATCACCCCGGATGATCACTCCCTGCCCCGCGAACTTTTCAAACGCCAGCCGCATCACGGCTTCCAGTTCCGTCAGGTCAACTGCCTTTGTCCGAACGGTGATCGTCCCATCCACCGCGACATTCACCACGATCTCATCCGGCTGTCCCGTCAATGCCGTGGCATCGGCCACGGTTGGCAATTTCACGTCGTACTGCAGTTCCTCTTCGCGGAACTGCGTCGACAGCATGAAGAAAATGATCAACAGCATCACCACATCCAGCATGGACGTGAGATTGATCGTCGGTTCTTCCAGTTCCGATGTCTTGAGCGGCATAGCGTCCGATCCGTCTTCCGCCCGGGATCACAAGGCGTGAAATCCCCCGGCAGCCCGCACATCATACCAAATCGTCACACTTTGCGATGCGGAACCACGATATTCCCCCGGAATCGCTCTACGAAAGTCCGGCAACCTGTGCCGATTGATTTTCACGCACTCCTCGACCTTTCACCCCCCGGTTAGCCGCGCCGCGAGTCATTTCCCCCTCGCATACGGCCAATTTTCCCGGTATTGTGAATCAATGAAGCCACGTCTGTTCGTCCTGATCGACCCTGCGGGACTTCGATTGCCGGGGTCTCGGCGAGACGGAGCTGATCCGACAAAACTTCAACGACAAATTGCGAGGTACGGCAAATCGTTGGATGGGATGCCACCCATCGAAGTGAAACGCGGAATTGACGGCGAACTCGTCATTTTCGACGGCGTCACGCGCGCAACGCGAGCGGCCAAGTTGTTACCCGGCACGCCGGTGATGGTAGAGATCACAGGAAACTTGACTGCGGCACTCGGTCGCCTTCCCACCGTTGGAGAAAAGTTATGAGCCATGCCGAGCAAACCCGCGAAGATTTATTGGCGGCGCTGGCGGAACTGAGTCGACTTCGTCCTGAATGGCGACTCGGACAAACGTTCGCCAACCTGGCTGTGACGGCAGGGCGAATGGATGCCGGCGGAGTGTGGGAACTCGAAGACGAAGCGGCACTGGCCGCCGCGCGGGAATTGATCGAACAGCATACGCCCGCCACCGTCGAAGCAACATCCATACGTTAGCCTCGCCGCGAGGGCTTCCGAGCGAAGCGCTCTTTCCGGAATCGGCGATTTCGATCTACGGCTGCGAACCCGTTTTTACTCCGAAGGAGTTACGCCTCATAGCCCAGCGGTTGCGAGGCTTTGCGAGCTACCCTGGGAACGACGACAGATATATCGAAGGAACCCCAACGGGGTTCCGCAATTCCCCCACGCATGGTTACAGTGACGCAGAGCCGGTTCTACCTGCCGCATGACAATCGTTATTCATCAAGCCGAAAGTAGTCCGGTGGAAGCGGTAATACGAGTCTGAACATAGCGCCCCCCGGTTAGCCGCGCCGCGAGGGCTTCCGAGCGAAGCGCGAAATTGTCAATTCGATATGTTGATGCACACGCCGGCATGGTAGATTGAGACAAAGCTGGCTATGCAACCCCGCGCCCGAGTCTGCTTCCATGCAAACAGAAACCATTTCCCTCGAAGTCGATGCCAATGCCGCCAGAGCGTATGTGTCCGCGCCGGAAGACACCCGGCGGAAACTGGAGCTATTGCTCAATCTGCGTTTGCAGGAGCTGACATCGCGTTCGGGCCGGTCACTGACCGAAATCATGGAAGACATCGGCCTTACGGCTGAGGCACGCGGACTGACGCCGGACATCCTCCAGGCGTTGCTGCAAGATGAGTGAAACGCGCACGCTTATCGACACCAGTGTCGCAGGCCCGGTTCTACCAGCCGCATTACAATCGTTATTTATTAAACCGAAAGAAGTCAGGTGAGACCGGGCCTACGAGACTATCGCAGTCCAGTGGTCGAATATAAGATTAAGCGATAGGCGCACACTTCATGTACAATGATTCCAACGAAGAGATCTTCAAGGATGTTTATGCTTATGCTGGGCTTGCACTATATTGGTGTCAGTGTTTTGAGCAAACGCTCGCAAACATTCTCATACTACAAGCCCGAATCACAAAGCAATGCGTTACCCTAGAACAGCTTGACCAATACGAGGAGCATGTAGAGGCACAGACGCTTGGACGGCTTCTCAAAGAGGTCCGACAGCAAGTCACCTTCGACGAACAAGCCGAAACTCTGCTCCCCGAAGCCCTGAAGCAACGGAACTTCCTTGCTCACCACTTTTTCAAAGAGCGAGCAGCCGTCTGGTATGCTAAGAACGGTCCCGAGCGTCTCGGCGCAGAACTGGAGTCCATTCAGACTCTCATGCGTGAGGCAGACAGTCATGCGACCGCCATTTCTAGCCGGCTGTGTGAGCATCTGGGACTTACTGACGACATATTGAGCGCTGCACTACAAAAACTAAGAAATGAAGCTGAACCCACTTAACCATGTCGCGTGCCACTGCTTCGCAGTCCTCGGAGAAGCAGTGCGAGCGATGCCCGCCACGTCATCGGCACTGCTTGTCCCAGAGCGGCCAAGCAGTGGCACTTGCCATGTGCCACGGGCGGCCGCTCTAAGCGACCCGGTGCTGTTCTCATGGATTCCCCTCATGACCGAATCTCGCAAGTCGGGCGTCGGTGTTGATTAGTCGTCGTGCCCCATTAAAATCTCCCAGGTCAGTTGCTCGCGCTGCTCTCGTGAAACCGGACATTCACCGCCATGTCCTGATCACCACCCACACTCAAACACCACATAAGCAGGAGATTTCATGGGGTTGCAGTACTTCACTCTGGTTCACATTCTCATCAGTCTGGTGGGTATCGCGTCGGGGTTCGGCATGCTCGCCGGGCTGCTCGCCGCGAAACTCTTCCCCCGCTGGACCGCTGTCTTTCTAACGACCACGGTGGCAACCAGCGCGACTGGCTTCTTCTTTCCGTTCCGCGGTTTCACCCCCGCCTTGGCCTTCGGCGTCCTCTCACTGGTCGTGCTGGCGGTGGCGATCTATGCCCTCTATCTCCGCCGCCTCACCGGCAGCTGGCGACCGGCCTTCGTCAGCATCGCCCTGTATCTCAACTGCTTTGTCCTGGTCGCCCAACTCTTCCAAAAGATACCGCCGCTGACTGCACTCGCCCCCACCCAGTCGGAGCCAGCCTTCGCCATCACGCAGGGCATCGTGCTGATCACATTCCTCTGGCTGGGCATCCTCGCCACAAAACGATTCCGCGGCGGCTGGGGGAGTTGGGTCTGATCGATTTGAAGTGAGTTCCAAGTCGCCGAGTGCCACTGCTGCGGAGTCTGCGGAGAAGCAGTGCGAACGATGCTCGCCACGTCAGGGGCACTGCTTGTCCCAGAGCGGCCAAGCAGTGGCACATCTTGGTGGTTGTGCGTCAATGGTGCAATGCCAGCCCGCCCGGATGGGTGACGGATGGTCCGGGCATCGCACCCGGCGTTTGGGTCACCCTGTTATCAGACGAACACAGCAGAACTGAATTGGACTCAAATTTGCCGGCGTGGATCCGATATTCTCGGGTATTCGCGTAGGAATCACGTACAATGAATGCGATACCCTCAAGTGGATCATGTGTGAGACATGAGAGCTACGGAAGCTGGAGTTGGTCGTTGATCTACGGGCCACACCTTCACTGAACCATCGAAACGTAAAGAGCCATGATGGCTGACCGAATCTATATTGAGACGACTGTCGTGAGTTACTTGACGGCGCGGCCCAATCGGGATGTGGTCATCGCCGGTCATCAGCAGACGACTCACGAGTGGTGGGACACGCGACGCGCGGCCTATGAACTTTGCGTCTCACAGCTGGTCCTTGATGAGGCAGGCGCGGGCGATGTCGTGGCTGCCCAGGAGCGACTCTCGGTATTACTGCCAATGCTGGTACTGGAAACCACATCGGAAGCCGTGGAGCTGGCGAAGGAGTTACTTCTAGCCGGCGCCTTGCCGGCCAAGGCGGCAAACGATGCTCTGCATATCGCGGTCGCGGCCACGAAGGCTGTCCCCTATTTGCTGACGTGGAACTGTCGGCACCTGGCGAATGCTGCGATGAGACCCGTCATCGAGCAGGTTTGCAGGGTGAGAGGATATATCGCGCCCATCATCTGCACCCCCGAGGAACTGTTGGAGGCGAAGCCATGAACGATCCGATTATCGATGAAGTTCGTCGAGTCCGTGACGAGCACGCCGCTCGTTTCAATTACGATTTGGATGCCATCTTCCGGGACATTAAGCAACGCGAGCAAGCCAGCGGCCTCGTCTTTATTCAGGGAGTCGCGCGTCAGCCAGCCCCAAACACGGTGCGGCAGTCGACAGCGACTACCGCGCCTGCGGCTGGCCATGCCGAGCATGCCGAAGCGGCCCGGGGGCAGAGATTCAGCGTGCGATGACAGAATAGTCGACCTGATTGTCCGATGGATTTCGATGATCGTCGCCCCAAGTGGTGGGCCTCGCGGAGCCTCGACCGCACCCTACGCGGGCGGGATGATCACCCCCCCCCATACCTGTCGCGGTTGCGCGGCAGGTTGTTGAGCGTCTCTTCCTTTGCCAAGCATCCCAGGTCTCGCAGCTGTCGCGAATTGCCGAGGGTTTTCCAACAGAATGTTTGTCGTGTTTAATCCGCCGAAACGCGGCTCGAAAAATGTGCTCCACATCGTCTCGGCGCGCTGTCCAGACACCCTCGGCGCAGGGTCGGCGGCGTTTTTCTCGTAGAACCGAATTCTAGTTCGCACTGCGTGTTGAGGAATGGCCGTCATCACGCGATTCCAAACAACCTGTCGCGCAACCACTCGCGTAGGGTGAGTGGGCATCGGCGAGCTGCATCCGCGTTTGTCGAAAATGCCCGGTCCACCCGTTTCGATCAGATCAACCAACGATGATTTGATCCTGCCACTTAAAGGCTCCCCGGAATGCGTTTCCCGCTAACCTGCCTGGCCGCTATCCGGATTCTCGCTTGCTCGCTCAGTCTCGCCGACGACGCGAAACCCGCGAAACCGTTTGGCCTCGAACAACGCTCGCCGTGGACAACATCGCAAGTCCGGGGCCGGCCCGAGCCGCCGTCGTCGTTCAAGCCGGAACGGCTCGACTCTCAGCGGCGCTTCAACATGACGCCGGGTGCCGTCATCTCTTGGGTGGCCTGCCTGACAATTTTCGGCGGGGGAGGTACGATGTTACGGAGAGCCACATCATGACGCAAACTGTCCCATCTTCAACCGTCGCCAACGTGACCGCTGTGCAGACGATTCCTGCGGCGGTATCGGGAGAGCGTGCGCGGTATCGGGAACTTTCGCCGGCGCGGATCATTGAAACGACGTGCCGGTTGGAGGCCCGCATTCAGGAGCGGTTTCCCGGTTCGGGATTACGTCAATTGGCGCTGGAAGTCACGCAGATCGCCCGCGAGGCGATGGTGCGGGCCGAGCAGATTCGGCAGCCGCATTATGGTTTACGGCTCGGGGCCATCGGCCTGATTGGGCTGATGCTGGCCGTGCTGGCGATGTTGTTGCCGCAAGTTCGACCGGATGACAATTTGTTCCTGATCGAGGAATTCATTCAGACATTGGAAGCGGCCCTGGGCAGTATGGTGTTCATCGGTGCTGCCGTGGTGTTTCTGGTGACGGTGGAGACACGGTGGAAGCGGCAGCGGGCGTTGTCAGCCATTCGTGAACTGCGGGCGCTGGCCCACATTATTGACATGCATCAACTGACGAAAGACCCGGAAAGCACGCTGCGCGGGCGGCCGACGGCGTCTTCCCCGCAGCGGACATTGACGCAGTATGAGTTGGGCCGCTATCTCGATTATTGCAGCGAACTGTTATCGCTGATCAATAAGATCGGCGCGATCTATGTGCAGGAGTTGCCGGATGCGGTGGCGTTGGAGGCGGTCGATCAACTCTCGAACCTGACCAACAGCCTGTCGCGGAACATCTGGCAGAAGCTGATGATTCTGGATCTCGCCGTGGAACCGGGCCGATCCAAACTCACCGCGCCGCCGCCGCCGGGAGCGGGGAATTGAATTCGCAGCTTAAGGGCGGCGATCAAAAAAAGGTCGTGGCTCAGATTGAGTTTTTTTGCGGTGCCACGCCCACGCGTTTCGCGCGGGCGTGTTTTGGAACGCCAATTCACACGCCCGCGCGAAGCGCGTGGGCGTGGCACGAATGAAACTGAGCCACTATCAAAAAAAGAAACCTTCGCAAATCGGCTTTCTTTGATCATTTCGTGTGAGCGAAGTGATCGCGGAAAATCCAACTGCGAAGGGCTCGTCCCCCCCGGCCATCGCCGCAACTGGCCCCAGCGCGGCGACGCACGAGAAACTGATCGGTCCTGACTCGGTGGGGAAACCGGGTCTTGGTCAGGACCGTGTTATTCGTAAGACTCCTCGGCCATCCCTTCGAGTTGGGCCTGCCGTTCGAGCTTGTAGCGTTCCAAGGCGCGAATCTGATTGGCCAGTTTCGTTTCCGGCCCGGCCGGGAAATACTGGACGTCATCGTCGAGATAGTAGGCCGA
>Ga0335397_10000650_pt1 | contig 45955 bp, 46 predicted proteins | sample MAT04_FD_205740 | JGI IMG/M metagenome (GOLD analysis project Ga0335397, IMG submission 205740) | Freshwater microbial communities from Lake Fryxell liftoff mats and glacier meltwater in Antarctica - MAT-04 (spades assembly) (version 2) ... | reverse complement strand
GGAGCACCAAGCCGAGCGGCGTCGCGACCTCGAGGGTGAGGACGTCCGCCATCTCAGCCCTTCATCTGCTCGGCAGCAGCCTTCACTTCGTCGATGTTGCCCTTCATGTAGAAGGCCTGCTCGGGGATGTGATCCAACGATCCCGAGAGGATCTCCTCGAAGCCCGCGATGGTCTCTTCGAGGGTGACGTACTTGCCCTCGATGCCGGTGAACTGAAAGCCGACGAAGAAGGGCTGCGAGAGGTACTTCTGGATCTTGCGGGCGCGATTCACGGTGAAGCGGTCGTCCTCGCTCAGCTCGTCCATGCCGAGGATGGCGATGATGTCCTGTAGATCCTTGTACTTCTGCAGGGTCTGCTGGACCTTCCGCGCGCAGTCGTAGTGCCGGTCACCGAGGACGGCGGCCGAGAGCATCGTGGAGGTCGAGTCCAAGGGATCGACGGCCGGGTAGATACCCATGGACGCGATGTCGCGCGAGAGCGTGGTGGTCGCATCGAGATGGGCGAACGCGGTGGCGGGCGCCGGATCGGTGAGATCGTCGGCGGGCACGTAGATGGCCTGCACCGAGGTGATCGAGCCCTTCGTCGTCGAGGTGATGCGCTCCTGAAGCGCGCCCATCTCGGTCGACAGGGTGGGCTGGTAGCCGACGGCGCTGGGGATACGACCCAAGAGCGCGGAGACCTCGGAGCCTGCCTGGGTAAAGCGGAAGATGTTGTCGACGAAGAGGAGAACGTCCTGGCCGTACTCGTCGCGGAAGTACTCGGCGACCGTCAGCGCGGACAGGGCCACCCGGGCGCGGGCGCCGGGCGGCTCGTTCATCTGGCCGTAGATGAGGGCGGTCTTGCTGATGACGGGGGTGACCCCGTCCGCCAGCATCGACTCCTTCATCTCGATCTGAAGATCGGTGCCTTCGCGGGTGCGCTCGCCCACGCCGGCAAAGCAGCTCACGCCGCCGTGCGCCTTCGCGACGTTGTTGATGAGCTCCATGATGAGGACCGTCTTGCCGACGCCGGCGCCGCCGAAGAGGCCGATCTTGCCGCCCTTGCGGTAGGGAGCGAGGAGATCGACCACCTTGATGCCAGTCTCGAACACCTCGACCTTGGTCGACTGATCGACGAAAGCAGGCGCCGCGCGGTGGATCGGCATGTACTTCTCGGCCTTCACCTTGGGGCCGCCGTCGACGGGCTCGCCGACCACGTTGAGGATGCGGCCGAGGCAGCCGTTGCCGACGGGCATCGAGATGGGACCGCCGGTGCTGCGCACCTCCATGCCGCGGACCAGGCCGTCGGTGGTGTCCATCGAGATGGTGCGAACGGTGCCCTCACCGAGGTGCTGCGCGACCTCGAGGACCAGGTTGTCCTTCTCGGCGGAGACGCCGGGGTTGGTGGCGCGGAGCGCGGTCAGGAGGTTGGGGAGCTGACCCGGGGGGAACTCGACGTCGACGACCGGGCCGATGACCTGCGTGATGTGACCGACTGCCTCTGCCATGGGACCTCTTCGTTCGTTGCGGCGCGGACTCGATCCGAGTCGCGTATGAGTCTGTTCTTAGGGGCCGGAGGATCCCCTCGTGCGAGGAGCGCCGGATCGCCTGAACCTCGGATATCACACGACAAATCGCGTCGTGTGTCGCGAGCGCGCGGGAGGTAGCACGCACCCTGAGGGCCGGCAACGATCGGCGCCTTGGTACAGCGCAATCGCGCCCGATCGCCCCGGCCATCCCGGCGGTGTCGCGATCGTCTAGCGACGCTTGGGACGCGAGCCTGCTCGAGGCGCTCGTCCTCTGGGCTTGGCCGTTGGCCGCGGAGCCCGCTTGGGCCGGCTCGGGAGCGCGCTCTCCTGCTCCGGCGCCTCACCGCCGTGCTCGAGCGGTCGCCCTCGTGGCACCGCGTTCGGATCTGCTCCGCGGAGGGGGCGCGCGGGCTGCGCGATGTAGACGACGTGCCGAGGTCCACCCTTGCCGACGATCACCCGCCGCGCGTCGAAGCCGCCGTGCAGGAGCTTGTCGAGAAAGCTCGCGTCGTCCTCTTCTCCCCAGACCGCGTAGACCCCGCCGGGGGCGAGCGCGCGGCGAACCGCCTCGAGCGCCCGCGGTCCGTAGAGGTTGCCGGTGGCGTACGCGCGCCCCTTGCTCGGCCCCTCCATCAGATCGAGGACGATGGCGTCGTAGCGAAGGCTCGGGCTCTTGCTGGCGGCGTGCACGGGCTTCATCACGTCGCCCATCACCACCTTCACCCGCGCGTCGTGGGACGCGTTGCCGTTGATGGCTGCGAGCGGGCCGCCGCACCAGCGCGCGACGGCCTCGTGCAGTTCGGCGACCTCGATGCGCGCAGCGCGCGGCAACACGTCGAGCAGCGCGCGCAGGGTGAACCCCAAGCCCAGGCCCGCGGTGAGCACCCGCGGCTTGGGAAGGTCCGGAATGCGCTCGAACGCGAGCCTGGCGAGCGAATCCTCGCTGCGGTGGAGCATGCTGCTCATCAGCACGCGCCCATCGATGGTGAGGAGGAAATCCCGCTCCCCGCGCTGCCGCAAGGCCAGGTTTCCGTCGCGGGTCTTCACTTCTTCGAGGCTCTTCCAGGGCTGCACGGGGGGCAACCTACACCACTTTTTTGACGGGATCCCTTCGCTGCCAGACCTTCGGGTCGGCTGACGGAGGCCGATCATGGACGAACGCAAAGAGCTACGTGGTGCAGTGCTGGATCAGCGCTACGAACTCGGCGACGTGCTCGGGATCGGAGGGACCGCCGTCGTGTTCCTGGCGACCCGCCTGAGTGACGGACACTCGCTCGTCGTGAAGGTGCTGCGCCCGCAGTTCGTGGAGAACACGGATCTCTGCCGCCGGCTGCGCCGTGAGGCCGAGGTGTACCGGGTGGTCCGCCATCCTGGCCTGGTCCCCGTGCTCGATCAGGGCACCCTCCCCGACGGCTCGCCCTACATGGTGCTCGAGCGGGTCCGCGGTGAGTGCATGCAGCGCCTCTTGCGTCGGGTCGGCACGCTTCCGCCCGATCTGGTGGGCGCCATCGCGATGCGCGTCGCGTCGATCCTCCACGCCGCGCACGCACACGGCTACATCCACCGCGACGTGAAGCCCGAGCACATCCTGCTCGATCGAGACGAGGAGGGATCGCTTCGGGTGCGTCTGTTGGACTTCGGGGTGTGCGCCGCCGCGACCGCGCCGGCCGACGAGCGCGACCGCGAGTCGGGCCGCGTCTTTGGGACCCCGAGCTACGTCTCGCCCGAGCAAGCGAGCGGTGATCCCGATGTCGATGCCCGCGCCGACATCTTCGGGTTGGGGATCGTGATGTACGAGGCGCTCACCGGGCGGCTGCCTTACACCGCGTCGAACGTCGCCAATCTCTTGCGCCGCATCATCCGCGAGGAGGCCCCCCGCGCGATGCTCCATCGCCCCGATCTCGGTCGCTCGTTCGATCAGGCCGTGGCCACCGCGATGGCGCGCGATCCCGAGGAGCGCTTCCCCACCATGCGCTCGTTCTCGCGTGCGCTGACGCCTCTTGTCGCCGATCGCGCCAACGTCGACCGGCGCCTGGCCGCCATCCTCCGCTTCGAGAGCGACGTGACCGCCACCTCGGCCACGGCCCTCGACGTTCGCATCGAAGCGGCCTGATGCCCATCCTGTTGGTCAGGCACGGAGAGGCCGTGCAGCCGGGCGATGCGGGCGACGTCCCCCGCTTCCTCAGCTCGCGCGGTCGCATCGAGACCCGCAGCGTGGGAGCGAGCGTGCGCGCGGCGAACCTGACGGTGAGCAGCATCGTCTCGAGTCCTCTGGTCCGCGCGGTCCAGACCGCGGAGCTCTTGGCGCAAGCGCTGGACTTCGAGGGACTGATCTCGACCGACGTACACCTGGTCCCCGAGGCCGATCCGCGAATCTTCTTTCGGAGGGCGCCCGTCGGTAGCGCGCTGAGCATCGTGGTCTGTCACGAGCCCGTCATCCGAGGCATCGCGGCGCTGCTCGCTGAGCAGTCCTCGTATCCGGGCTTCCGAACGAGCGGCGCTGTGCTCTTCGGCGACGGCCCCGGCAAGCGCGGCGTGCTCGCGCACTTCAACCCCTGAGGGCAGCTCCTTGGCGACGCCGCTACTCGGCGATGAAGCCGGGGACCGCGGTGAAGACCAGGACGGCCGAGAGCTGACTGCACGCGCCGTCGATGAGCGCCAGATCTGCGTTGGTGCGGATGAGCGCCTCCGCCGTCGCCATCAGGTCCGACGGGATGTTGAGGGTCGCGACGACCGCGAAGATCTCCTCGATGTCGATCCCGCCCGCGATCACTCCCTCGATGCGATCCTCGCTCACCCGGGTGATGCGCACCCGACCACCGAGCAGGTTCAGGGTGAAGCGCGCATCGAGGATGGAGATCGGCAGCACGATGTCGGCAGGCTCGGTCTCGAGGCGTCCCGCCAGCATCTCGGCCGCACCCAGCTCGCTGATGGGCGCGCTCGTGTCGGGATAGAGCGTCTGCCCGCCCAGCAAGAGGTTGTCGGTGCCGAGGAGCGGCTCGCCGCTGAGGCGCCGCATGCGAACCCCGAAGCATCCATCGTCGCGCTCGTCATCGACGCCTGCGAGCTCGAACGCCAAGAGGATCTGCCCTGCGGCAATCGAGTCCTCGAGCAGGTAGTCCAGGTGCTGACCGCCGACCGCCTGCGCCTCCACCACCGGCAGGAGACCCGCGAGCGCGTTGTCGATCCCGCGCAGCCCATCCGGATCGGTGTAGTCGCGGCGCGCGCACTGCATCCCGATCAGATCGTCGAGATCGAAGCCCTCCGAGATGTTCGACTCGATGCGCCCGAACTGGAGGCTGTCGATCAGCCACACCTCCTGCGCCCCCGGAACCGGAGGCTCGCCGCAGGTCCGGGTCGCCTCACAGCCGGCGAGCAATGCAGCCAGCGATGCAGCCAGCGAGGCGGCGGCGAGCATCGAGGACAGCATGTGCGCCCGGTGCTTCACACCTCGACTCCGCTCAGGCCGCTGGTGGTGAACGAAGGTCCCTGACCGAAAGAGGGCGCGAGCACCCCCATCGCGCGCAAGATCGAGAGCGAGAGACGGCAGGCGTTCTCGGCGCCGGGGCTTTGGTAGTGGATGCCGGTGCGGAACGCGCCACAGCAGCTCCCCGCGAGCATGAGGGGATAGTCCTCGAGCGAGTGCGTTCGTCCCAGCGACACGTCGGTGGTGCAGAGCACCGCGCTGTGATCGAGCAGCGTCCCATCCCCTTCGACGATCTCGTCCATCCGCGAGAGAAAGCCGTTGAGCGAGCCCATGATGGTCTGAACGATGTCGTTGACCTCGGGCTGCTCGCCGGGCTCGTCGTGGGTGAGCTGGTGGTGCCCTGCGCTGTGATCGCCGTAGAGCACGTTGTTCACCGACTGGCTGTACATGACGGTGAACACCCGGGTCTGATCGCAGGCGAGCGCCATCGCGAGCAAGTCCGCCATCACGTCGCTCACGAGGTTCATCTGCGGACGCCCCTCGATGTCGGGGTACGCCTCGAGCGGCATCTCGGGACGCATGCACGCGGCGAGGCTGGGCGGGTCCGCCTGAAGGCGCGCGATGCGCAGCTCGATGGAACGGATGCCATCGAGGTGCGCCTCCATCCGAATGCGGTCCGCGACGCCGAGGCGAGGCGTCAGGCTGCCCGCCTGCTGGTGCACCACGTCGAGCACCGACTGGCGGAGCCCCAAGCGCGGGTCGGGCTCAGTCATCGTGCCCGGCTCCCGGAAGCTCGCGCCAAAGAGACGGGTGAAGAGCGCAGCGGGCGAGGTCTCCGGCGGGTTCATCGCGTTGGGGCCGCGGAACGAGACCGACTGCGACGAGCGCTGGACGCCGATCTCGAGCGAGGGAAAGAGCGTCTCGTCGCCGATGGTGCTCGCGATGATCTGATCGATGCCCGGCCCGGGAAACGTCCCGCTCGAAGCGTTGCCGTCCGGTGAGCTCATGTCGCCACCCGCCAAGAGACCCGAGGGACCCGAGCCGTGAGGCACGGTGTTCGGCGTGAGGATCCGGGTGCCGCTGATGACGCTGAGCTTGCTGCGCACGGGCGCGAGCGGCATGAGCTGCTCCGACAGCGTGTAGGTCGGACCGTCCCCCGTGGGGCGAAACTTGTCGGGCAAGACGCCGTTGCCCCAGTACCAGATGCCGAAGCGCTTGGGGAACGCCGCACAGTCCGCGCGCGCGGTCAGCGGCGGATCGAAGAAGTAGTCGAGCCCCGGCAACGCGACGCTCACGACCGAGCCCGCGAGCAGCCCCTTGAGTACGGTGCGACGGTGGATGCGAGCGCGCGGCATCAGGGCATCTCCTCGAGGGAAGCGTCCGCTCGGGCTGCGTGGAACGCGGGCGAGAGCGCGATGGCGCGCAGAAGTGCGCGGTACCTATCGCCCGAGGCGCCGAAGTCCGAGAGCAACGCCGCGATGGCCGCGAGATCGCGCTCGTCCTCCGCGGCGCCGGTCGCATAGCGGAACACCCGGCGTACGAAGCAGGGGCGCAGGTTGGGATGACGTGACAACGCCTCGGTGAGCTCGAGCATGTCGGCGTAGGGGCGACCGTCGAGATCGCCGGTCGTGTCGATCGGAAAGTCGTTGTCGAGCGTGCGATGGCGACCGATCCCGTCGTAGCTCTCGAGGCCGAGACCGATGGGATCGAGCAGCCCGTGGCAGCTCGCACAGAAGCTCACGCTGCGGTGCGAGGCGAGGCGCTCGCGCAGCGTGCGGGCCTCGGTGGACGGCTCGGGGATGGAGGTCTCGACGTTGACCGGCGGCGCCGGGACGCTGGTGCAGAGCAGCGTCTCGCGGATGAAGCGACCGCGCAGCGTGGGCGACGTCGAGACGGCGTGCGCGTGCAGCGCGAGAACGCTCACCTGACCGAGCAGTCCCCGCCGCTCGTCGGACTCGGGGAGCGTCACCATCCCGAAGCCATCCGCCGTCGGCGCGGGGATCTCGTAGATGGCGGAGAGGCGCCGGTTCACGAAGGTGGTGCGGCTGGTGAGCATCTCCGCGAGAGGGGCCTCCGTCGTCAGGAAAAGGTGCTCGAAGAAGCGGAGCGTCTCCTCGCGGGCCGCAGGGCCCAGCTCGGGGCTGGCCGCGCGGAAGATGGTCGGGTCCTTCGACAGGTCGGACAACCGATCGAGCCCGAGCCAGTCGGAGACGAACGCGCGCATCCCTTGGCGCACCCGCGGATCGGCGAGCATGCGGTCGACCTCGCCCTCGAGATCGCCGTCGCTGAGTCGACCCTCCTCCGCTGCGGTCAGCAGCGCTTCGTCGGGCACGGTGTCCCACAAGAAGAACGAGAGGCGCGAGGCCAGCTCGAACGCGCTCAGCGCGCCACCGTTCGGGGCGTCGTCCCCCAGCGCCTGCCGGTAGAGGAAGTCGGGCGACATCAAGAGCGCCGCGATGCCGTACTCGAGGCCGTCGTAGAAGTCGCCGAGCGTGGCGCTCGCGTTGACCGCGACGGCGACCACGCTCTGCACCTCGTCCTCGGTAACCGCCCGCCGGAACGCGCGCCGCATCAAGGGCCGGATGACCTCGGTGGCGCACACGGCATCACCGGGCGCGCTCGGGCTGCACGGCACGAGCATGCCGCGCACTTCCCCTTCGGCCATCACCTGCTCGGCTATCGCATATGCCGCCCCCTCGTAGCGCTCGACCCCCACCGGTGAGATGGCGTTGGTCGACGCGCCCAGCGCGACGGATCCTTCGGCGGGCAGATCCGGCTCGAGGTTGGTGGGCACCAGCACGGTGGGCCCGAAGAGCTCCGTGATCGCGTTGCGGTACTGGGCGCTCGTGAGTCGCGGAAGACCACCGGCGGTAGGCGTGGGATCGCCGAAGCCTATCGACGCCCGTGGCGAGGCGACCGGGACGTCCTCGACACAGCCTCCGGCGAGCCCGAACACGCACAACATCGCGGCGAGCGGCGCGCGTGGTGAGTTCAGGGGAGTGAGCGAGCGGTACATCTTCATCCGCGTCCTCGAACGTGCGCAGCGATCCTCATCAGAGCCTTGCGCAATTCAGTCGAGGATGATGACCTCACACGGGAAGGACGCGTTCAACGTCCCGCCCGCCGACTGGAGCTCGGAGCACGCGGAGCCGAGCAGCTCGATGTGACTCTCGTCGACCGCGCGCCATCCGTCGGGGTCGTCGCAAGTCAGCACCCGCCCATCGAGCGTGACGGTGCCGGTGCACGCGCGCTCGGTGTCGAGCCGGCCCATGAGCTCGATGTTGCACGAAGCGACGCTGCCGATGATCGAGGTGAGCGCGGCGCCGAGCGTGCCGATGTCGGTAGCGACGTAGGGAGTCGCGCCCGAGGCGACGCCCTGGCCAGCGTTCGCCAGGTCGTTGAGGTGCGTCATCTCGGTGTCGGTGCCGACGCTGATCACGTAGGTCTTGATGCCGGCGGTGAACGCCGACTGGATCGCGGCGATCGACTCCAGGCGTCCGCCCACGGTGTCGGTGCTGTTCTCGCAGGTGTTGGGCTCACCGTCCGTGGCGAGGATGAAGATGGTGGGCTGATCCGGCGCCGCGGCGGTGTAGGTGCTGATCGACGCCAGCGTCGCGGCAATAGCGTCCCCCGTCGGGGTCGCGCCACCGGGGGACAGCGCAGTGTAGACGCCGCGAATGGTGGTGTAGTTGTTGATGAGCGCCGGGATCTCGCCGCGGAGATCGGGGCAGCCCGGGATGCCAGGCTCCTGGCGGTACGTCACGAGACCGAAGCGGACCGACGAGTCCAGATCGTCGATGAAGCCGCCGGGGCCCGGATCGATACCGATCAGCGCGTCGGAGAGCGCGTCCCAACGGGTGGGATTGGCGGCGCCGGGAGGGAAGCGCTCCATCCCCATCGAGCCCGACTGATCGATGATGAGGATCACGTTCGGAGTGCTCCGCTGGGTCTCGACGCGCACCGAAGCGCACGCGCCGTCGGACGTCGGAGAGTCGCGGGGCGGACCGTAGTCGATAAGCGGCGCATCGAGCGGCTCGGCGTCACGACCGCCATCGAGGATGGGCCCGCCGCACCGTCCGTCATCCCCGCACACGACGGTGCCTCGGCACGCGACCTCGGGCGAGCAGTCCGCCGTGCAGCGCAGCGCGTCAGAGCAGTAGAAGCCCGTCGGGCAAAGCGCGAGTTCGGAGCACTCCGTGTTGCACGCGGCCGGCGCGCCCGGTCGGCTGCAGGGCCCGCGAGCGACTTCGGGATCACAGCCCGAGCCCAACATCACCAGCGCACCGAGCGAGAAACCCATCACCAAAGAAAGTCGAAGTCCGATCACAGCCACACCTCGTTGCCGACATGATGCGTGAAATCGACGCGGAATTCATCCACCGTTCGCAACGTTCTCGCCGATCGTGCGGCCCTCGAACGTCGGCTCAGGGGAGCTTGGCGACCACGACCGTCCCATTCGCGGCGCCCGCGGCGATCCGACCGTCCGGCGAGAACGCGATGGACTGGACCACGTCGCCGAGATCGAGCGAGAGCACCGGCTGCTCGCTGCGGCCCGGTCGCCAGAGGAGGAGCTTCCCGTCGCGGCCCCCGCTCGCGATGCGCTGGTCCTTGGGCGCGCTCGCCACCACCGTGATGAGGCCCTCGTGGCCTTTCAAGATGAGCGGCGTGGTGCCTTCGGGCCCCTTGCCTTTGAAGCTCCACATCACCAGCTCGAAGCCGCCGCCGGACGCCAGCTGGTTGCCGTCCTGGGTCCAGCAGATAGCTCGCGGCTTGCTGGGGTAGCCGCCCATCATCGAGTCGGTGCTCGCATCCAGGCGCCAGAAATGGACTGCTTCGTCTTGGCACCCCGCGGCCAAGAAGCGGCCCTGGGGCTGCCACGCGACCGAGATGATGCTGCTCTTCCAGAGCAGCTCTTGGTGCTGAGCGTCGGTGGTCCAGAGATCGACGCCGCCGTAGCGGGCTACGGCCACCGCGCCTCCGTCCGCGCGAAACGAGAGCCCCGCGACCGTGCTCGCGTGCGGTCCCAGCTTGGTGAGGTCGGTGCCGCCCCGGATCTGCCCGAGCCACACCAGCTTGCCGGCCGCGATGGCGACCCGGTTGCCGTCCGGCGCGAACGCGACGTGCTCGATCCACGCGCCCTTGGTCTCGGCGCTGGTGTCGATGGTCTTGATCCGTTCAAAGGTCGTCGCGTCGAGCAAGATAGCCTTGCCGTCGGCGCCGCCCGTCAGCACGAACGTGCCGAGGGGATCGGCCGCCATGGTGAGCAAGCCGTCCTCGTGCAGCACCTCGCGTCGCTTGGTCTCGCCGGTCCTGCCGTCGAGCACCTCGACGCTCCCATCGCCGCGACCGACCGCGAGACCGCCGCCCACCCACGCCAGACCGAGCGCCGCTTCTCCCCCTTCGCGCACGAACGAGACGGGCGAGCTCCCCTTGCCTTTGAACACGTCGAGCAGACCCACGCTCAGGCCCCCGCCACGCAGCTGGCCAGGCCCATCTCGAGCTCGTGGCGATCGAGGTTCTTCCCGATGAACACGAGCTGGCTGATGCGGCGCTCGCCGTCCTTCCAGGCCACATCGTCTCTTCCATCGAGGAGCATGTGGACCCCCTGGATCACGTAGCGGCGATCCCGCCCCTTCAGGCTCAGCACGCCCTTGAGCCGGTACACGTCGGGGCCGTGCGCTTGTACGTAGTCGCCGATCCACGCGTTCGCCCTGCGCAGATCCAGCGGCTGATCGGTGGTGAGACCGACGCTGCTGACCTCGTCGTCGTGGGTGTGGCCATCCGCCCAGGCCCGCTCGAGCGCGGGCGCGATGTGCTTGCCGCCGCTCGCGAGATGAACGCAGACCTCCTCGACCGCGTGCTGCGCGAAGACCGCGAACAGCGAGCCCGCGGGCGCGTCCAGGTCCAGCTTCACCGCGTCGTGGCCGGTCGACACGGTGATCCGCTTGCCCATCGGCAAGGACGAGCCCGTGGTGAGAGCGACAGCGGGCTCGGCGAAGAGGCGCACCGCCTGCTCCGCCGCGTCCCGCAGGGTCGCGTCGTCGGCGCGCGCCAACGGCAACACCATGAGCTCAGCCTCGGCGTGGTCGTGGTGGTGATGCCCGTGATCGTCGTGGGCGTGATCATCGTGAGCGTGATCATCGTGTGCGTGATCATCGTGTGCGTGATCGTGGTCGCCGCCGATCTCGAGCTGCGCGCCCGCCGTCATCGGGAACACGCCGGTCCACTCGAAGGGATACTCGGGCACCAGGAACGTGGGACGGATCGCGGTCGCGCGCGCGAGATCGAACCCGCCGACCTCCAAGAGTCGCGGGATCGGTACGTCGCAGTTGGTGGCCCGCTCGATGCGCGCGAGCGCGTTGATCGAACGAATCAACGACTCGGTCTCGGCCAGCGCTTTGGGCTCGACGAGATCGGACTTGTTGAGCAGGACCACGTCCGCGAACGCGACCTGCTCTCGCCACTCGGCCGAGCGATCCTTCTGTTGGGACGCGTGATGCGCGTCGACCACCGTGACGATCCCGTCGATCCGAAAGTCCGCTTTGACCTCCTCGTCCATGAAGAACGTCTGCGCGACCGGCCCCGGATCGGCGAGTCCGGTGGTCTCGAGCACCACGTGATCGAACTTGCCGCGGCGCTTGGCGAGGTTGCCCAGGATGCGGATCAGATCGCCGCGAACGGTGCAGCAGATGCACCCGTTGTTCATCTCGAAGATCTCTTCGTCGCTGCGCACGACCAGCGCCTGATCGATGCCGATCTCGCCGAACTCGTTCTCGATCACCGCGATGCGGCGGCCGTGCTGCTCGGTGAGGATGCGGTTGAGGAGGGTGGTCTTTCCGGCGCCGAGGAAGCCGGTGAGGACGGTGACGGGGATGCGGCTGTCAGACATGGGGGCGGACTCTTCGAGCCGTGACCCGACCTGTCAACGGGGTGCGCCATCCCGGCCGAGGCTTCGCTGAGCTTCGATCGAGGGGCACCGATCGATTTTGGCCTCGCCCGGATCGGGCGCTCGCAGCTGCACCCGGTCGCACCCGGTGTGGTGAACGGGCGAGTCGACCGCCTCGAGCGGGTGACCGCAGAGCTGACCGAGTGGTGGCAGCGGGTCAACTCGGGTCTCGAGCACGGCGTGACCCTGCACTCCCGACCCGTCGGTGAAGGGGACCTCGTCCTCGAACTGGCCGTGAGTGGCGCGCTTCACCCCGCGTCGCTCCCCGATGGTGCGATCGCGCTGCTCGACGCGGACGGTGACGCGGTCGGCCTTTTACCAGCAGTTGGTGGTGATCGACGCCGACGGCGCCCGGGTGCCGGCACGTATGGCCGCTGTCTCGGGGAGCATTCGCATCGTCGTAGAGGACGCGGAGGCGCGCTATCCCTTGGTCGTCGATCCGTTGGTGATCACCGAGGAGGCGGTGATCGTCGCCCCCGACCGAGCGAGCTACGACCAATTCGGCTGGGCGATCGCCATCACCGCCGACGGGACCCGCGCGATCATCGGTGTCCCCAACGACGACACCCCGGCATCGGACGCGGGCACGGCGCGGGTCTTCGTACGCAGTGGGAGCACCTGGATCCAGGAAGGGGTGCTCGCGCGCGCGGCGCCGACCGCGGACTCACACCACGGCTACTCGGTGGCGATCGCGGACGACGGAAGCCGCGCGCTGGTGGGCGCGTGGAGCGCGAGCACCCCGCTCGGCCGCACCGGGAGCGCCACCGTCTATGTGCGCACGGGGTCCACCTGGACCGAAGAGACCGACGACGACGTCGAGGGAGCGGTCCGTGTCTTGGTGCGAGGTCCGACAGCCTGGACGCAAGAGGCCGTCCTTCGCCCTGCCATAGCGACAGGAATGAGGGACTATTTCGGTGATTGCGTCGCCCTATCCGCCGACGGCACCCGCGCCATCGCCGCGACGGAAGTCGCGCCATCGTCGGCGCGCCCTATCAGAACGGCGTCGAAGGAAGCGCTGTCGGAGCGGCCTACGTTCACGCGTGGACGGGGAGTGCGTGGGCTGAGGAGGCGCGGATCCGCCCATCCACGGCTGAGACAGACGACACGTTCGGACGTTCCGTGGCCTTCGATGGACCAGGCCTACTCGCCCTGGTCGGCGCGCCCCGCCACGACCCGCCCGGCGGGCCCTCCAACGCCGGCGTCGCGTGGATCTGGACCCGCAGCGGCGGCGTTTGGACCGAGGGCCCCGCGATTCGACCGCTGGTCGAAGTCGCCAACGGCGCCTTCGGCTACCGAGTCGCGCTCAGCGGCGATGGTGCGCGCGCGGTCGTCGGCTCGTTGCTCGCCCCGACTGGACCGAGCCAAGCGGGGCGCGCCGTGGTGTTCGGTCTCGAGCCCTCACGCGCACAGGGCACGGCCTGTGGGCGCGACGGGATTTGCACGAGCGGCTTCTGTGTGGACGGCGTCTGCTGCGACGCAAGCTGTGGTGGCGACAACCCCGCCGACTGCCAGAGCTGCAGTGCCACGCTCGGCGCGAGCGCCGACGGCACGTGCACCCTTCGCCCCGCCAGCGACCCGTGTCGGGTGTCGAGCGGCACCTGCGACCCCGCCGAGCTCTGCTCTGGGAGCAGCCCGAGCTGCCCGGCCGATTCGCTCGCTCCATCCGGCACCGTATGCGCGGACGGCGCCGGCGCGTGCCAGCTGGACGCCGCGTGCACCGGGACGGGCCCCGCGTGCCCGAGCAACGCGCTCGTTCCATCGGGCGTGGTGTGTCGTGGAGCCGCCGGTGAGTGCGATGTGGCCGAAGCGTGCGACGGCGTCTCACCGTCCTGTCCGGTCGACGCTCTGCGCATGGCGGACGCGGTCTGCCGTCCTCGTGACCCCGTCGCGTTCTGTGATCTCGACGACCTGTGCACCGGAGTGAACGCAGCGTGTCCAACTCGGTACCTCGAGGCCGGTACCGTCTGCGACGCGGCCACCGCAGGCCCGTGCGATGCGCCCGACGTGTGCGCTGGCACCAGCGCGAGCTGCGTCCCCACGTTCTTGGCTGGAATCGAGTGTCGAGCGGCTACCGACGCGTGCGACCTCGCGGAGGTCTGCAGCGGAGCGAGCGCTGCGTGTCCGCCCGATGGTCTCTTGAGCAGTGGCGTGACGTGTCGCGCATCCGCGGACGGTAGCTGTGATCCCGTCGAGGTATGCGACGGCGCGTCGAGCCGCTGTCCCATCGATCAGAACACCTGCGTATCGACGGATGGCGGCGGCTTGGGCCCGGACGGCGGGCTCGCCGACGGCGGACCGCCGAGCGCCGCCACAGGCTGCAGCTGCAGTGCGACGAGCACGCCGCCACGCCGAAGGAACGTGATCAGCGTGCTCGCCCTGCTGGCGCTCTGTGTCGTGCGACAGCGGCGCAGCCTCTCAGCGCATTCCACCCGCTTGCGCTGAGGCGCCTAGAAGCGGCACCTTGCGCGTCGCTTGCTCGACTACGACCGCATCGAGGCCCGAGGCCTCACCAAAACCTGGGGCCCGACACGCGCGCTCGCGGGGGTCGATCTCGATCTGCGCGCCGGTCGCTGCACCGCGATCGAAGGTCCCAACGGCGCGGGCAAGAGCACGCTGGTCGGGCTGCTCTCGCTGCTCTCGCGCCCCACCAAAGGCAAGCTGCGCTTCGGGGCATTCGACGCGGCCCAGCACGCGAATGACCTGCGCGGGACCATCGGCGTGCTCGCCCATGCACCGATGGTGTATCCGGATCTGACGGGCACCGAGAGCTTGGTGCTCGCCGCGGACCTCTACGGCGTCCCCGATCGGGCCCCGCGGATCGCCGCCCTTCGGGAGCGCTTCGAGATCGGGACGTTCGCCGAGCGCCCCACCCGCACGTACTCGCGGGGACAGCTCCAGCGCCTGGCCCTGGCCCGGGCGCTCTTACACGAGCCGCGCTTGCTCTTACTCGACGAGCCCTCGACCGGCCTCGATGTGCGGGCGACGGAGCGCTTGGTCGATGCCGTGAAGGCCGAGGTCGAGCGCGGCGCGATCGTGGTGCTGGTCACCCACGATAGGCTCCTGGCCGACGCGTGCGCGCAAGAGCGAGTGACGTTGGAGCGCGGTCGCCGCGCCGAGGTCGGCACATGAGCCGAAAGATCGGCCTCTTGCGCGGCGCGATGTTGGTCGCCCAGAAAGACCTGACGATCGAGCTGCGCGCTCGGGAGATCGTGGTGAGCACGTCGCTCTTCGCGGTGCTGGTCGCCGTGCTCACCTCGCTCGCGTTCTTCCTCGACGACACCGCGAGCGAGCGCCTGGCGCCCGGGGTGCTTTGGATAGCGATCACGTTCTCCGGTGTCCTGGCGGTGGGACGCACCTGGTCGCGCGAGCGCGATCAAGACGCGGTGCGGGCGCTGATGCTCGCGCCGATCCCCCGCGCGTCGATCTGGCTGGGCAAGGCGCTCGCGACGTTGGTGTTCCTGTTGATCGTCGAGATCATCTTGGTGCCGGTCGTGGGCGTGCTCTACCGCGCCGATCTCGTCGCGGTCTTGCCCCAGCTGATGGGTTTGCTCTTGCTCGGCACCATCGGCTTCGTCGCGCCGGGCACGCTCTTCGGCGCGATGAGCGTCCAGACCCGCGCCCGCGAGCTGGTGCTCTCAGTGGTCCTGTTTCCTCTCGTCGCGCCCGCGCTGCTCGGTGCGGTGGTCGGCACCCGCGAGCTCATGGGCGGCGCGCCCTTCGACGACATCTTCGGGTGGTACCGGGTGCTGTTCGCCTACGATCTCGTGGTGTGCACCGCAGGGCTGGTGCTCTTCGGGCCGCTCACCACGGAGTGACGCTACCCTCTGGCGATGCGCCCCATCCTCTCGTTACTCATCGCTCTTGCGTTCGCCCCTTCGCTCGCGCTCGCGCAACACCCCGCGTGCGCCGTAGACGAGCTGCACATGGAGGCGCCGAGCGCCCCAGCGAGCGGCGCCCCGAGCGCGACCCTGGTCATCGACTACCGAGGTGGCGATCCGATGGCGGGACCTGCGCGCGGTGTGTGCCTCGAGCGGAGCGGCCGCGTCGAGCACATTCCCAGCGGCACCCGGCGCGAGATCACCGTGCCCGCATCGAGTACCCACCTGCTGCCGCTGCGGGTCGGCTCGCGGCACATCCACGTGTCGATGCCCGCAGGCTCGCGTGTCGAGCTGCACGGCGCCGCCTGCGTCCCCTTTGCGCTCGAGGGCCCCGATCTCGACACCATGACCGCAACGGGCACCCATCACGCCGCGGAGAGCCAGCTCTTCTTGTCCGGGAGCCGCTTGGTCCCCGCCCAACAAGGCTGGTGCTCACCGACGATCGTGGTGGCGGGGGACAGGGAGCACACGTTCTATCTCCGCGGCGGCGAGACCTGGCGCATCGACGTGGTGGGCCACGACGTGCGCGCCTCCCGCTTCGATCCCGCCTCGCTCCACCGCTGAGCTGCGGTTCGGTGCGCATCGGCAACGCGCAAGCCAAGGCTAGCTAGAGCACGGATTCGAATGAATCGGTGCTCTGAATCGCGTCGCTCACGCTGCAGACATCGTGTCCTCATCGGGCTCCGGGATGAGCTCGCCGAAGGGCTCCTCCGAAGGGGCCGCCTCGATGGCCGCCTCGGTGGGCACCGCCTCGAGCGGGTGCTCGCCGCTCTCGGCGCTCGCGTGTGGGCTTGGCTCCGTGGGCTCGTCGTCCTCGACGAAGACCACCTCGGCATCACTCACGTTCGCGTCGCTCGCGGTCACCTTCGCCACCTCGGCGGAAGCCTTCACCTCGCCGGACAAGAGACCCTTCAGCTCGCTCACGATCGCTTCGGGCTTGATGCCGCCGAAGGCCATCAACTCACGGAGCACCGGGTACGCCGCGCCCGCCTGCATCACGGTCGAGAGGATCGGCGAGATGGCGCCCAGAGGTCCCGCTCCGAGGCTGCCATTCCCGCTCGAGCCACCGCCGCCGAAGCCGCCGGTGTGGAGCACCTTGATCTCGCTTATCTTCTGCGCTGGCGACATCAGCTCCTTGGTGACCGCAGGCAAGGTCCGGATCAGCTCGAGCGCGACGTCGCGCACCAAGAGCTCCTTGCTCACCGCGTTCTCCGACTCGATCTGATGCCTACGCGCGTGGGCCATCGCCGTCGCGCGCGCGGCCTCGGCCCCGGCGAGCGCCATGAGCGCCACCGCCTCCAGTTGTGCGGCCTCGGCCCGAGCCGAGGCGACGATGCGATCCGCGTCGGCCTCTGCCTGCGCCTCGGCGCGGCGACGGTTGGCTCGAGCATTCGCCTCCGCCTCGACCGCCATCGCCTCACCGCGCGCTTCGGCGCCGCGTGCTTCGGCGAGCTGCCTGGCCTTGTGGGCCTCGCCCTCGGCCAGCGCGTGCTGCACCGCCGCGCGGGCTTCGGCATCGAGCGTGGAGATCGCCTTGTCGCGCTCCGCCTTCGCCGTCGCTTCGACCGTGATGATCGACTGCTTGGCGCGCTCCTCTTCCGCGATCGCCAGGGCCTTGGCGGCCCCAGCGTGCGCCGCTTCCTCCTCGGTCCGGGTGATGGCCACCAGCTTGACCACGCGTGCGGTCTCGATGGTCTGCTCCTTGATGATCGTGGAGGCCTCGATGACCTTCATCCGCTCGATCTCCGCGGTCTCCAGCGCCTGCTGACGCTCGATCTCGGCGGTGCGGATGTCCTTGCCCTTCTGGATCTCCGCGGCTGCGGTCGCGGCCTCCGAGATGATCTGGGCCTCGCGCTCCCGACGACCCTTCTCGGCCTGCGCTATCGCGATGTTTTGCTCCTGCATGATCCGACCGCGCTCGACCGCCGACTGCTTCTCGTAGGCCGCGAGCTCACGGGTCTGCTCTTGAGTGAACACCGCGCGTGCCGTCTCCGCCTCTTGAACAGCCGCGTACTCGCTGACCCGCCGCGCCTGATCCGCCTCGGCGTGCTTCTGCTGCTGCTCCAGTTCGAGCTGCCGCATACGCGCCGTGACGTTCTGCGCGTGGATCTGGTTCTCCTTGTCCTTCTGGATCTGGTTGGTCTTCTCGCGGTTGGTGCTCACCGACTCGGTGATCGCGCGCAGACCCTCGGCGTCGAAGACGTCGGTGGGATCCAGCTCGGTCACTTGGAGCATCGAGAGCGACGTCACGCTCACGTTCTCGAGGGTGAGGCCGTTCTTCTTCAGCTCCTCGGAGAGCGCCGCCTGGATCATCTCGGCGAACTCTTTGCGCTGGGCGTGCAGGCTCATGAACGTCTGGTTCGCCGACACGCTGCGGAGCGCGTCCGTGAGCTTACCCTCGATGAGCTCTGCGATGGCGTGCTCGTCGAGGTTGCGCTCGCCGAAGCTCCGCGCCGCCGCGAGCACGTCGTCCGCGATGGGCTCGACCTTGATGTAGAGTTCGGTCGCGACGTTCGCCTTGATCTTGTCCGCGGTGACGAGCGCGTTCTTACCGGCGCGCTCGACCGAGAGCTTCACCGAGCGAAGCGAGACCCGCAGGAGCTGGTGGAGGATGGGATAGACCATCACACCGCCTCCGAGCACCACGCGATTGCCGCCGTGTCCGGTGCGCACCAACGCTTCATCCGCGCCGCAGCGTCGGTAGAAGCGCGAGATGGTGCCACCGATGAGTGCGAGCACGAATACCGCCATCGCGATCGAGAGTGCGAGCACCGAGGCATGGGTTCCGAGTCCTTCCAACATGACGTTCCTTTCGTTGGCTCCTCTTCGGGAGCCCCGGTCGTGAGAGCACGCCCAGGTGGCGCGCGCGGGCGCGAAGCTCGCGCGCGTCACCCATCCGTGATCGGCAGTTGCCTGTCGAAGCTACGGCGTCTGCGCCGGCAAGCGCAGGCTGAACGGCACCACCCGGGGAATCCCTCGCTCATCGAGCTCGGTCACCACGATCTCGTCGCCCTCGTGGGCCGAAGCGCTGCCTTCGGCGAGCTTCACGATGACCCGGAGTTGGTGTCCGCTCACATCCTTGATGCGGACCTCACCGAACTCTGCGTTCACCCCGGTCGAGATCACCGTCCCGATGCGTCCGACCAAGCTCTTGCGCTGCGGGGCCGCGTTCTGGTGATCGTCGAGGATGGGCGCGAGAAGCCGAGTGACGGCGCGAGACGACAGATACCCGGCAAGGAGGCCCGCAGGCAGCGTCCAGAGCATCGTGGTCAAGGGCAGTGTCGCCGCCTCACCGTGGGTTGCCGCGTTGAGCGCGAAGCCCGTGAGCGAGAAGCCGATCGCAGCAATGGGCCCACGCACCGTCAGCGGCAGTTTCAGGAGCGGCGCCGCGTGATGGTCCGCATCATCGGTGTCTGCGTCGGAGTCTGGATCCACATCCGCGTCGGCGTCCGCGTCTCCATCGACCTCCGCATCCGCATCGCCGCCATCGCCGTCGCCCAAGAGACCCATCGCGCCACTCCACTGCAGGAGCACGAAGAGCACGCTGACCCCGAGGGTGAACACGAAGGGAAGGTTCGCGCCCGAGAGAAAGAAGCTGAGTACCGACATGACGACCCTACCCGCTCGCACCGCGAGCGAAGGGGGCGCTCCACCACGGAGTTCGCCCGACGTCCGTGCGCTGCCACCGCGTGCGCTCCGGAGTGGCGAATCAACGCACCCCCAGGGGGGCTATTCCGTCGCGGGTCCCGGAATCGGACGCGACCCATCCGATTCTGGGATCCCGAGCAGACGCCACGAGTAGCGCCCTGAGGTCGGGCGCGCGGGCAAAGGCCCGTCGTCGTCGGGATCGATCGCCTCGCCGGCGTCGTCCACCTCTTCATCGTCGACGGCGGTGTCGTACTCATCGACGTCGCCATCGCCCTCGTCCTCGATCGGGAGCACCGGATAGAGCTCGAGGGCCTCGGTGGTGAGGAGCGACGCGGTCGCGAGATCATCGGGCGCGGTGACCCTCCGTCCCTCGCGGCGACAGCGGCGGTGGGTGCGTCGATCCCGCCGACGACACATGCGAGGCCACGCGCGCTCGAGGTTCCCATAGCGAGCGGCGCGCCCGGGCGAGGACCAGTCGACCCACTGGGCGGTGCTCGCGCGCACATCGACGTGAACGAAGCTGCTCCGGGGATAGAAGCCGCAGCCCGTGTTGGCCAGGGTGCGGCAGTAGTCCCAGACCTGCCGCATCGTCACGCCACGCACCCGAATGTCGGTGGCCTGTCCCTGGGTATGCCTCGAGCTCTCGCGGGTGTAGCCACCGGCCTCGCGCCGACCGCTGACGATCGTGATCTCGGCGCCGCCGAAGTGGTCGGAGATGCTCGCCAGGAGCGCGACCAAGCGCGGATGGGGGAGCTCGGGCGTGTCCTCGTCGTGACGACGCATGAGTTCGGAGAGCGCCACCACGCCTTCGGCGGTGACCCGGCGCTCGGCATCGACCAACGTCACGCGCCGGCTCTCGTCGCGGCGACGCAGCGTCACCACGCCCGGCTCGTCCGGGGCCCCGTAGTCACGAGGCGCCGCGCGCCCCTCCGACTCGTAACCCGGCAAAACCAGGCGCGCGCCGACCCGGAGCGTCGAGCCCTCACGCAGCCGATTGAGCCGCCGCAGTTCCGCGATGTCGCAGTCGTGATCGTGGGCTATCTCGGACAGCGTCTGGCCGGGGCGAACGTACGTGGTGTTCGCCGCGGGGACGGTGAGGGTCTGGCCCACCCGCAGCGTCGCCGTGGGACGCAGGCCGCTGGCGAGCGCGAGGTCCCAGACATCGACGTGGTAGCGGCGCGCGATCGCCGCCATCGTCTGCCCCGACCGGACCACGTGCTCCCGCTGCGCGCTCACCGGCGCCGCGAGGACCAGCGTGCCCAACAAGACGAGGGCCGCGGTCAGATGCCTCAGCGGGACCATGAGCGCGGGCAGTGTTCGGGCCCAAACCAGTTCGATCAAGTGTGGGAGCCCAGATCGAGGCCCACGCGTCCGCTGGGTGCGGACACCCACCGGCTTTTTTGACGGGGTGCGCGGCCCCTTGCGACGATCCGTCGATGGCGTTCCGCGTGCCGCTCGTGTCCCTTCTCTTGCTCGCCGGTATCGGCTGTGCGGGTACCTCGCCCGTAGCTTCGGACAGGGCCTCGAGGGCTGGCTCGACGGCTGGGTCCACCGTGGGCGGCGAGGATCCACTGAGCAGCCTGCGTGATGAGAACGCCACGCTCACCACCCGCGTGGAGACCCTCGAAGCGCGCCTCTTGGCTCTCGAAGTGCAGAACGACGAGCTGCACACGCTCCTCGACCGAGCCGCAGAGCGCAGCGTCCGAATCGGTAGTCGACCGCGTGCCGCCCACGAGGAGCCCGATCTGACGGTGCATCCCGATCCCTATGCGTTCGATCGCGCGACGACCCGTGTGGAAGAGGAGCCCGAAGAGGCGCCCGAACCGCGAGGGGCCAGCCGCCCGGTGCTCACGCTGAGCGGTCCGCCGCCGGCGCCGACCGACCGCCCCGCGCTCGCGACCACGGGCACCGTACTCGCTGGTCCCACGGCGCCCGCCGTCGCGCTCCCTCCGCCATCCGGCGCGTTGGGGCGCCTCTTGGTCACGGGCTCGCCGAGCGATGTGCCCGCGATCCCGCTCGCGCCGGTCACCGTGCTCTCGGGCGCGCCCACGGAGACCGATCACGTCGCCGCCGAGTACCAGGGCGCGCTCCGCCTCCTCTCCGCGCGAGATCTGTCGGGAGCGCTCAGCGCGCTCGAGCGCTTCGCGGTGAGCCACCCCGAGCATCCCTACGCGGACAACGCCCACTATTTCCGCGGCGAGATCTTCTACTCCCAGCACGAGTACCGGTCGGCCATCCGGGAGCTCGAGCTCTTGGTGAGTCGCTATCCGTCGGGCGGACGAGTGGCGGATGCGCTGCTTCGGATGGGCACGTGCTGGGAGCGCTTGGGCGACTCCGCGCGCGCCGCTCACTTCTTCGAACGGGTGCGCACCGAGCACCCCGACAGCTCAGCGGCCCGCATGGCCGAGCGAGAGGACACCTGATGCGCATCGATCTCCGCACCCTGGGCTACGGCTTCTCGCTCGCTCTCTTGTCGTTCCTCTCGCAAGCGCCCGCGCAGGCGCAGAGCGAGTCGTTCATGGACACCGGTGAAGGCGACGACACGTACGGCACCGATGTTCGTCACGCGCGGGTGCGTCTCGCCGGCAGCGGCGCGCGCACCGTGCCACCCACCCATCGGGTGATCCGCGGAGACACCCTCTGGGACATCACGGGGCGCTACTACGGCAACCCCTGGGAGTGGCCGCGCCTGTGGTCTTACAACCCCGAGGTCACCAACCCGCACTGGATCTACCCGGACGATGTGTTGCGCCTCCTGCCCAACGGAACGTCACCCATCGTCACGAGCACGGGCGTGCGGGTGGTGGCGCGAAGTCGCCGCGGCGACGACAGCGTGTATTTGCGAGAGCAGGGTTACCTCGACGAGGACGCGCTGCGCACCTCGGGCGAGATCATCGGGTCGCCGACGGATCACATGCTGCTCTCCCCGTACGATCAGGTGTACGTGCAGTTCTCGGATCTCGAGGAGGGGCGCGCGCCGACGGGCGAGTACACGATCTTCCGCGAGCTCGTCGAGGGCGTGGAGACCGAGCGCGAAGCGGGAGACGAAGGCACGCTGGTTCGGATCTTGGGCACGGTCCGCGTCGACACCTGGGATCCCGAGCGTCGGACTGCGCGCGCCACCATCACCGAAGCCCTCGATCCCATCGAGCGCGGCTATCGCATCGCCGCCATCCCGCGCCGCTTTGCCGTGGTCCCGCCGACCGTGTCCGACAGGGATCTCCAGACCGAGGTCGTCGCGTCGCTCCGTCCGTCGCTGTTGATCGGCTCCGAGCAGATCGTGTTCGTGCCCGTCGGCTCCGAAGAGGGCGTCCGAGACGGCAACCGCTTCTTCGTGATGCGCCGCGGCGATGAGTTCCGTCGCTCGATCGAGTCGAGTGACGGCCACGAGACGGGAGGGTCCGTGGCCCTGCCCGCCTCCCCCGAAGAGTGGCCCGACGAGGTGATCGCCGAGGGTCGGGTCGTCGCGCTGCGACCGCACAGCGCTGGGCTCTTCATCACGCGATCCACCCGGGTGGTCGAGCGCGGCGATCGCGCAGAGCTACGCCAAGGCTACTGACGCTTCGCGGGGAGCCCCGCCGACAGCAGCGTCCGCAGCGTGGCTATCACGCGTCCGCAGCGTGGCTATCACCCCGACCCGGAGTCGAGGATGGCTTCGAGTTCCCCACCGTCGACTACCGCAAGCGGAGCGGCCAGCGACACGAGCTGGCGTGGGGCGCGCGCATCGAGGCGAACGGCGCAAGCGAGTTGCTCCGCCTCGATGCGAGCGGCCACACCCGACGCTTCACCGACCCCGACTTCACCTTCGGCGAGCCCGTCTTCGTCGCGCAACCTGGCACCAGCGACGAGGGCGCGGGCGTACTGCTCACCGTAGGGAGTCACCGCACCGAAGAGCGCTCTCAGCTCGCGGTGATCGACGCCGACACGATGACTGTCATCGCGCGCGCCGAGGTCCCGCTACCCATTCCGCTCGGCTTCCACGGCAGCTTCGTTCGTTCCTGAAGCCGAGGGGAGCTCGATGGCGCGGAGGAACGCGAGCACCGGCTCGCGATCGTAGACCACGGGCGCGGGGGGCAAGGCGCGCAAGAACACCTTGCCGTAGCCCTTGGTGCGGATGCGCGCGTCGAGCACCGCCACCACCCCGCGATCGTCTTGGGTCCGAAGCAGTCGCCCAAAACCCTGCTTGAGCGCGAGCGCCGCGGCGGGCACCAGGTACTCCATGAAGGGCGCGCGTCCTTCTTCCTCGAGCTTGCGCGAGCGCGCGGCGATCAACGGATCGGTGGGCACATCGAAAGGCAGCCTGTCGATCACCACGAGGCGCAGCGCGAGCCCGGGCACATCGACACCTTCCCAGAAGCTCTGCGTCGCGAAGAGCACCGCATCGTGTCGAGCACGGAATCTATCGAGCAGCTCGCCCTTCGGTAAATCGCCCTGCTTGAGCACCAGCCGGCCGGCCGCCGTGAAGCGCACGGCCAGCGCTCGATGCAGGGCGCTCATGTTGCGCACTGAGGTCGAGAGCACGAACGCACCACCGCGCGACGCCGTCACCAGCGCCTCGGTCTCTTGGATCGACTCATCGAGGTGCGCGGCGTCGCGCGGATCGGAGAGGAGCGGCAGGTAGAGCCGAGCGACGGTCTCCCAATCGAACGGCGAAGGAAAGATCGCCTCGTCGATCTCGCCCTCGATGCCTAGACGCGCTCGAAGAAACCCAAAGCTCCCGTCGGTGCCCAGCGTCGCGCTGGTCAACACCACCGCCCGCGCCCTGCGGATCACCTCGTCGCGAAATACGCTCGCGACGTCCACCGGGCTCGCGCCGATCGCCGCGCGGCCTCCCCGTCCTTCGGCCCATCCCACCAGCGTGCGCGCGGGATCGACCAGCACCCCGACGTCACCGCGCGCTCGCTCCGCGCGCCGCGCGATCTGGGCCACCCCTTCGCCCGCCTCACGGTGCAGCTGCGCGTGCTCAGCTATCGCCTCGAGCGCCGCGTCGAGATCGAAGAGACGCTCGAGCAGCTCACCCGACGCCAGTGCGCTCTCGAGCGAGACCCGCGCATCGCCGCCCTCCGTCCGAGGGAGCCTGTCGAAGAGCGCCTCTGCGCGGTTGAGCATGCTCGCCGCCAGACGCCCGATGTCCGCGCCAACCCCCGCGTGCACCAGCGCCCGCTCGGCGTCGCGCGCCAGGGTATCGAGACGTCCCAAGGTGAGGTGCACCCCGAAGAACTGGGTGAGCACGTCCTCGAGCTGATGCGCCTCATCGAAGATCACCGCATCGTGCGGAGGCAGCACGCCGACATCCACGCCGCTCCGACGCCCCTCGGCCCGCAGCGCAAGATCCGCGAAATACAGGTGATGGTTCACCACTACGATCTGGGCCTCGCTCGCGCGTTTGCGCGCCATGGTCACGAAGCACTCCGCATGGAAGCGACAGCGCGGACCGATGCGGGTCTCGCTCCCCGAGCGCACCGCCTCCCACGCGGGATGGTCTTCGCGCAGACCCGACAGATCCGCGTGATCACCAGACGCCGTCGACTCCGCCCACGCGTGGATGCGCGGTAGCGCGCTCGCCAGCGCGCGATCACTGACCGAGCTGGCCGAGTAGCTCGCGTCACTCAGGCGCCGACGACAAAGGTAGTTGGGCAGGCCCTTGAGCACCGCCACATCCAGCGAGCGACCGAAAGCCCGCTCGAGTAGGGGCACGTCCTTGCCCAGCAGCTGATCTTGGAGCGTGCGGGTCCCCGTCGAGACGATCACCCGCCGGTGCGAGAGAATCGCGGGCACCAAGTACGCGAAGGTCTTGCCCGTGCCGGTGCCGGCCTCGATCAGCGCGGTGCCTCCGTGGCCCAGCACGTTCTCCACCAGCTCGCTCATCGCGATCTGCGCTTCGCGCGGCACGAAGCCGGGCAGCGCGTCCGACAGGAGACCGCCCGCGCCGAGCACGCTGCGCGCGCTCACGAGGAACTCCGGCGGCCTACACGCAACACCGCGCGATGGTGATCCACCCCATCGGGGCTTTCAACGCACGGAGGTGGAAGGCGCGCCCTGCGAGTTGTTCGCTCGACCGCGCGCCCGGGCGTGTAGGATCCGCGCGCTCATGCTGGCCCTTCGGCTCTACGTGTTTCTGGGCGCGTTCCTCCTCTTCTCCCTGGAACCCCTGGTGGGCAGGCTCCTGTTGCCGGAGTTCGGCGGCGCGTTCCACGTGTGGACCACGTCGCTGATGTTCTTTCAGGGGCTCTTGCTCCTGGCCTACGGGTGGGCGCATCTGGTCGCGCCGCGCATCGGTCGAGCGCACGCGATCCTGTTGCTGTTGCCGCTCCTGGTGTTGCCCCCGGGTCAGGGAGAGATCACCGGCGAGCACGACGTGTTCGCGCTTCTCTTCGCGCTGGTGCGCTCGTGCGCCCTGCCCTTCGTGGCGCTCGCCACCACCAGCGTCACCGCGCAGGCGTGGCTCGCGCGTTCGAGTCTGCCGGGCAAGGAGAGCCCGTATTTCCTCTACGCGCTCTCGAACGTCGGCTCGCTCGCGGCGCTGCTCCTCTATGCGTTGGTGATCGAGCCGCTGGTCGGTCTCTCGACCCAGCGCCTGGTGTGGAGCGTGGGCTTCGGTGTCTGGATTGGCTCGGCTCTGCTCGCGTGGCGCGCGACCGTGCCGGTGCCCGGCAAGCTGCCAGAGCTCGCCGTCGAGGCCGCGCCTGCGCCCGCGCCCGCGCTCGATGCGGATCGCCCGAGCGGCCGCACGATCGCGTACTGGATCGTGCTCTCCGCGTGTCCCTCCGCGCTCTTGATGGCCGTCACCAACCTGATCGCCATCGACGCGGGCAACGTGCCGCTGGTGTGGGTGGTCCCGCTCGCGCTCTACCTGCTCACGTTCGTATGGGCGTTCGCCGATCCTCCGCCGGGTCGATCGACGCGGGTACCCGCCGCCGTGCTCCGTATCTGGCCCCACTTCGCAGCGGTCGGGCTCTTCTTCTGGAGCGGCGCCGACACCGGCTCCACCTGGATGGAGATCCTCCTTCACGCCGGGATCTTCTTCGTCATCACGCTCGCGGCGCACACCGAGCTCTACCGGGTGCGCCCTGCTGCCAAACACCTGACGCTCTTCTACTTGGTGATGGCCTTCGGGGGCTGGGTGGGCGGCGCCTTCGTGGCGCTGATCGCGCCCGCGCTCTTCACCGGTCTCTTCGAGTACCCGATCTCGATCGTGGCGTTGGCGGTCGCGATGGTGATCTGGCGCGCCGACGATCTGCGGGGCTGGATCAAGACGGCAGGCGTCCCCGCGATCGCCATCTCGCTCGCGCTCATCGCGGTGATCGCGTTCAAAGTCGCCGAGGGCGCGACCACCGGCAGCGGCAACGAACGCGTGGTGGCCACCGACCGCAGCTTCTACGGGATCTACCGGGTGCTCGAGACCCGACGAGACGGCGCGCTGATGCGTGATTTGGTCAGCGGCACCACCTGCCACGGGCGACAGTTCATGGACGCGCCCGGACGCGCCGAGCCGCTCAGCTACTACCACCGCGAGGGCCCGCTCGGGGACGTCATGCGCGCGCTCCGAGAAGATCGCGCAGGCGCGCCGCTCACCATCGGCGCGGTGGGCTTGGGGGTCGGCGCCGCCGCGGCGTACGTCGAGCCCGCCGATCGCATGACCTTCTACGAGATCGACGCGGCCGACGTCGCCTTCGCCGAGCGCTACTTCCACTACCTCGAGGACGCGCGCGGCGAAGTCGACACCGTCGTCGGCGACGCGCGGGTACGCTTGCGCGAGCTCGAGCACTCGCCCGAGTGGGATCTGCTCTTGATCGACGCGTTCGCGGGGGACGCCATCCCCACGCACCTGGTGACGCTAGAGGCCGTCGAGCTCGATCGCACGCTCGTTCGCGGCGACGGCTACCTCCTCTTTCACATCTCGAACCGCTACTACGATCTCTTGCCGGTGCTCGCGCGCATCGCGCATGAGCTCGACATGCCCGCGGCGTTCGAGCGCGACCTGAACAACCTCGCCGTCGGTCAGGACCCCGCCGTCTACTTCCTCTTCGCGCCGAGCGACGCGTCCATCGAGCCGCTGCTCAGATCAGGCTGGGTGCGGGTCACGCCGGAGCTCGGCGCGGACGCTTGGCTGTGGACCGACGACCACGTGAACACCCTCGCGGCGCTCTTGCCCGACTGGCAGTAGGTCCGCGGGTTGGGCACACTCGCGTGATGGACGGGATGAAAGAGCGGCGCTTCGTCGCGGCCTTCAACTGGTGCGATTCGCGCTGCGAGCGGTGCACGATCGAGCCGAGCTGCCCGCTGCGCGCTCGCCTGAAAGGGCAGCGCTGGGTCCACGAGATGAAGGGAGAAGATCCCGACAGCGACGAAGCCTTCAGCGCGGACATGCTCGAGAGCCTCGAAGACACCCAGCGCATCCTGGACAAGATCATCCAGGACGAGGGCATCGATCTCGAGGCGCTCGCGGCTGAGCCCGATCCCACGCCGGTGAGCCTGAACGCGCTCCGCCTGAATGAGGCCGGGATGGCGTTCGCGCGTGCCGTCGGGCCGACCGGTGCCGACGCGCTGGCTGGCCCGCTGGTCCTGTTCGTCTGCAAGTTAGCGAGGCTCGCGGGTCACATGGAGCGTCTGCCCCACGACTACCCAGACGAGATCGAGGAGCACCTCGCGGGGAACGCAGCACCCACGTTCTTTCTGCTCGAGATCCTGCGCGCCGCGATCGACGCCGCAGTGATAGAGGACGGTCGTCCCGAGGTGCTCGCCGCGATGGTCGACATCGATCGGGGTCTCGCGCTGATCGCGCCGTCGATGGAGGTCTTCCGCCCCGAGCTGGCCGAGTGGGTAGCGTCCGGCGAAGCGCCGCCTCCGTTCATCGTGCTCCCGCTTCCGCTGCCGAGCGTCGATGAGCCCGCGGCGAACGAGCCCCATCCATGACGTCTCACCCCTCGGCGTTGGCGAGGCTCACTTGCTCGTTCAGCGTGATGTAGTCGAAGAGCACGCCCAGCCCGAAGAGGCCGCCGGTGCAGAGCCAAAGAAGACCCGTCCACGGCTGCCGCAGATAGAAACGGTGTAGACCCAAGATCCCGCCGAACGTGAGCAGCACCCAGCTCACGTCGTACGAGTAGGGCCCGTCGTGGTAGCGGTCCGCCGCATCGCGCCGCAGCCAGGGCATGAGGAAGAAGTCGGCGAGCCAGCCGATCCCGAGCAGGCCCAGCGTGAAGAAGTAGATCGTCCCCGAGATCCGCCGCCCGTAATAGAAGCGGTGCGCGCCAAAGAACCCGAAGAGCCACAGCACGTACCCCAGCAAGATCCCGTGACTGCGCTCCGTTTTCGCGACCTCGGGCTGGTAGTGAGAACGGGGATAGCTAGAGCGCGAGACGTCCGGTTCTAGAGGCATGGGCCGTTGAACGCAGGACGGGCCCAGATCATTCGCGCCACGTGGCCGAGCCGGAGTCGAACGGATCAGCGAGCGCGAGCGCGCGCTTCAGCCGCCGCGCGGGGAAAACCGATGATGCTGAGCGGCTCGCCCTCGGGAGTCAGCTCGAGCTCGCTGCCCAAGCGGACATCACGCACCTGATGCGGACCGTCCACCCAGAGCTTGGCGTCGCGCACCTTGCTCACAAGCGTGAGCCTGTCCCCGACGCTCAAGAGACCGCGCGTCAGCGCTGGCTTCTTACCGAACGCCCAGTACGGTTCGCGCACGATCCACTGCACCTTCTTGCTCCGCACGGGGAGCACTGCACCGCCTGCGCTGCGCTGCGCTGCCGTGCTCCCCGCCGTCGGTCCGGCCCAGAGGCCGCTCGATTTCAGCTCCTCCTCACGGAGCTTCCCCTTCGTCTCGATCCTGAGGATGAAGCGCGACGTCGCCGCCGGGCTCGCATGCGCGAGCAAGACATCGTTGAGCACCCGGCGCGAGACCACCTCGCCATCGAGGATGACGGCCATGCGCGCCAGGTGGGTGACCGGCAGACGAGAGCTCAAGGCCTTGGCCAGCACCGCGCGCACCCGCCCTTTCTTGCCGGCGCAGAAGTGCCCCACGCTGTCGTCCGGCGCGGAATTGATCGCGATGACGGGCGTGCCTTCACCGAGCCAACGCGCGGCCCACAAGAGCGTCCCATCGCCGCCGACCGTGACGACGAGATCGAACTCGCCGACCAGGCCCTCGTCACCCCGAAAGCGAAACGTCGCACGCGCGCCGAGCGACTCGAGCGCGAGACGCGTCTCCTCGAGCGTCTCGGTGTGGGCGTGATGGGCGGCCTCGAGCCGCTTCACCGCGTCGTGTCCCTCCGCGATGAGCTCGAGGAAGCGCGCGTTCTTCCGCTCGACCACGTTGAGCTGCCACGCCGACTTCTTGTACACGACGAGCACCCGAGGGGTGCCCGGAGGGACGTGGGAAGCAGCGTGCGAGACCATGCGGCGATCTCAGCCCTTCAGCTTGTCGATCAGGCGACGCACGCCGATCTCGGTCTTGATGTCTTCGATGCGTCCGTCGCGGCACGCGCTCAGCGCCTCCTCGATGGTCACGAAGGCGATGCGCGCCCGCTCTTCCACGGGCGATCCATCCAAGGTCGCCGTGCCTGCAGTGCTGGGATCCACCTCGGCCGAGTAGAAGTGGAGCTTCTCGGCCACGAGCCCCGGCGACAGAAAGACCGCCGGTCCAAGCACGCTGAAGGCCTCGGGCGCGATCTCGATCCCGACCTCTTCCTGGGTCTCCCGCGCCGCGCAGTTGCGGAGGCCTTCTTCGCCCTCTTCATCTGGCTCGACGAGCCCAGCGGGGATCTCGAAGAGCGTGGGATCGGGGACGGTCTCTTTGATCGGTAGCGAGTAGTCCGGCCGCAGCGCGAGCGGGGGACGAATCGAGCTCCGCAGGCAGATGCGAAACGGCGCAGCGGTGTAGAGCACGATGCCCACCGCATCCATCGCGTCGCGCTCGGCGCAGTCGTAGCGGTACTCGCGGCTCTGCGCGCCGCCCTCGTAGTGGTTCTTGAGCACCAAGCGGCGTACCCGGATGAAGCCTTCGTCCGAGCGCATCGCGTCCGACAGGTCGCTCACCACCTCGATCTTCACCTGCGGTTTCTCCGCGCTCCAACGCTCGCTCATGCTCACTCCTCTAGCTCGACGCTCGCCACCGGATGCCCCCAAGCGAGCGACAAGCCGGGCACGACGGCCCAGGTCTCTCCGGCCCCGAGGACGCCCCAAATCTCCAGCTGTCCCCCGACGCTCACCGCCTGTGAGATCGAGAAACCCAGGCCGATGCCGCCGCTCACGAAGCCGCCGACCGTCAGCTTGGTGTCCTGGGTGCTGCCGCCCCACATCCCGCCGCGACCCAGCAGCGTGAAGCGGACGTCGTCACCGAACACCAACGCGATGGACGCGCCCACCGGCATCATCACCCGGTTGCGATCGTCGCGGTCCGCGACGATCGCGCCGACGCCCACGAAGCCGCCGATGCGAAGCACGTCGAAGGGCGCCCACACGTCCAAAAGCGCGACACCACCGACATCGCCGTCCGCGACGACCACTGCGCCCGTGAGCGCGCCCGCGACGTCATCGGCCTGCGCCGATAGGGTGGGCAAGCATCCGAGGGTGACGGCCAGCACGGCCAGCCCCAACCTCACGAAGGGATCTTCTTCGCGTCCGTCAGGAACTGCGCGAGCCCCAGATCGGTGAGGGGATGCTTCACGAGCTGGAGAATGACCTTGTGCGGCAGGGTCGCGACATGCGCGCCCAGCTCCGCGGCCTGCACCACGTGGACCGGGTGACGGATCGACGCGGCGAGCACCTGGGTCGGCAGATCGTAGGTGCTGTAGACGCTGCAGAGCTGGGCCACGAGCTCCATCCCGTCGCCCCCGATGTCGTCGATGCGCCCCACGAACGGGCTGATGTAAGTCGCGCCCGCTTTGGCCGCGAGCAGGCCCTGCGGCAGAGAGAAGCAGAGGGTCACGTTGGTCTTGATTCCCTCGGCCGTGAAGATGCGAACGGCCTTCAAGCCGTCGGCTATCAGCGGCACCTTCACCACCACGTTCGGATGGATCTTGGCGAGCTCACGCCCCTCCTCGAGGATGCCCTTGGTGTCCGTCGCGAAGACCTCGGCGCTGACGGGACCGTCCACGATCTCGCAGATCGCGGGGATGATCGTGCGCATCGACTTGCCGGCCTTGGCCACCAGCGTGGGGTTGGTGGTCACGCCGTCGATGACGCCCATGTCGGCGGCGTCGCGGATCTCGGAAAGGTCGGCAGAGTCGATGAAGATCTTCATGGGCCGCAAGCTTGCTGCCCGGGCTCGGACCAGGTCAAGCGCCTCGGTCCCGAGAGCCCGACGAAAGCGCAGCTCGGTTCATCAAAGCGGGTACCCTCTCGCGATGCGCATCCTCGCGCTCGCCTGCATCTGGTGCCTGGGTTGTGGTGCTGGCACGGCCCCGAGCACCGAGAGCGAGCACGCGACCGAGACGCCGACGGAAGCGCACCCTGGCTGCACCGCGACCTACGACATCGTCTCCACCCCCGGCACCCGCTACGAGGACGTCGCGACCGACGCCGTGATCCCTGGCCCGTCGATGGCGTGACCTTCACAGCCACCGTCACCCGGGTGGGCGACGCCGTGCGCGTCGAGGGCGTGCTGACCAACACCACCGACGCCGAGGTCTCCGTCGACTACCTCACGGGTGGGGCTATGGGCCTCTCGACCAACCCGTTTCAGATCACCGTCGTCGGCGAGGTGATCACGAGCACCGGCCTGGAGATCTATCCCGCGCCGCGGCGCGCGATCCTCCCTCCGCACGGCACCATCACCTACCAGAGCGATCGTTGCACCACGTTCCCAGCGACCATTCAGTGGACGTTCTCTCCCTGGACTGGCGACGCCGTCCACGGAGAGCAGACCGTGCCCTGATCGCGTTCAGGTCCCGTCTTCCTCGGCGGTGACGACGGCGGGAGCGGGGGCACGCACAGGCGGAGCGCCGGGGTACCAAGCGTGGAAGGGCTCGCGATCCTCACAGCGCGGCCTGTCCGCGGGTGGGCAGTAGATGCGCACGTGGAAGTGGTTGCGATGCGGATGGCCGTGCGAGGGCTGAAGCATCACCGCCTCGAGGCGAGAGATCACCCGCGCGCTCGCGTGTCGCCTCGTAGCCTCGCGCAGAACCCGCGCCTTGAGCGTGTCGGCGACGAACACGTACTGCACCCGCGCATCGGGATCGGTGACGAGCCGCGCGAGGAGCTCGTAGTTCCGTCGATCATCGAAGTGCAGCGCTTCATTCGGCGCGGTGCCGTGCCCATGCCGATCGAACGCTGCGAAACCATACGGGGCGTACGGACGATCGGAGGCATCGAGCATGTAGAACGCGATGTCCACGTCGCGCCCGTTCTGATGCGAGCGGTGCCCATCGATGCGGCCGCCATTCTCCGCGGAGAGCTCGCCGACGCTGAGGCGCGCACCGGGCACCCGGGTCGCGACCCGATCCGCAGCGCGCTGAAGGAGCTGCACCAGCTCGCTGGTCCCGTAGAAGCGGCCTCGCGGCGCGTACTCACCGGCGTAGCGGACGTTGTCGCCCTCCTCGAGCAAGACGCTCCCCCGTAGCCGCCCGGAGAAGGGGAACCCGACGGACGTGGTCGCTGGCGCGCGGTGGCCCCGACGTCGCGGTGAGGTCTCCTGACCCGCTCCCGGACACGCGACGGCCCACCCGAGGGCGAGCATCGCGAGGACGAGCAACGAGCGGCGCATCCCAGATACCAGCCAGAAGACCGCCCCGGAACGCAAGAAATCGGCGAGCGCGCTGCCGACCAAGATCAGCGGACCGAGATCAGCGGACGGCGATCAGCCAGGCGGTGCCCATCACCGTGGTCAGCAGCGCCAACGGCAGCCCCACCCGCAGGTGTTGAAAGAAGCCCAGACCGCCGACCTCGCGCCCGGACTCCGCGACGATCACGTTCGCCACCGATCCCAGGAGCGTGAGGTTGCCCGCGAACGTCGAGGTCATCGCGAGGAGCTCCCAGCCCAGACGCGCGTCCGGCAAGCTCGCCATTTGATCGCGCACCACCAGGATGAACGGCACGTTGGACACGACGTTCGATCCAATCAGGAAGATCGCCGAGAGGCGGGTCCAGCCGATCCAGCTCGCGTCACTCGAGGCCAAAGGGAAGCGCTCGAAGAGCACCGCCGGCGCGCCGCTCGCCATCAGCCCCGCGACCGCCACGAAGAGCGCACAGAAGAACACTAAGAGCGACCAGTCGATGCGCGCCCAGACCTCGCGGGTGTCCCGTCGATGCAGGATGAGCAGCACCACGAAGCCGCTCGCCGCGGTCCACGCGAGGTCGGTCCCGATGGAATAGAGCGCGGCGGTTGCCAAGAGGACGAAGGTGGTGACCATCGCGGGCCGCCGGATCGCCGAGGCAGCGGCGGACGCCATCTCGGTGTGGCCCAGCACGCGAGCATAGAGCGACCACAACAGGCCGTGGTTGATGGCGAGCCCCACCACCGCGACGGGCGTCATCACCAGCGCGAACTCCGCGTACGAGAGCCCGCCCAACGCACCGCACAGCATGTTCTGCGGGTTGCCTACCAGCGTCGCCACGCTGCCGGTGTTCGCGCCTGTGGCCAGCGCGAGCAAGAGCGGGAGCGCGGGCAGCCGATGTCGCTGAATGATCCGCACCAAGAGCGGTGCACCGAGCACACACACGGCGTCGTTGGTGATCAGCGCGCTGAGCAGACCCGCGCTCCACACCACCCCGCCGAGCAGCCTCGTCGGGGTACGCGCCCAGGCGACCAAGCGATCCTCGAGTTGCTCGAGGAAGCCGTCGATCGACAGGAACGTCCCCATCCCCATCACCCCGAAGAGCAGGAGGATGGTGCTCCCGTCGATCGCCTCGATCGCACCCTCGGGCGAGAGCACCCCGAACGCCACGCACCCGATTGCGCCGAGCAGCGCGGCCGCCGGCCGATCGAGCCCGATGAGCTGAAGGCGTCGCGCGGAGATGAGGACGTAGGTGAGCCCGAAGATGACGACGCCGGGCCAGCTCACGCGCCGAGCATAGCCGACGGCCGCGACCCGCCACCGCGGGCTACAGTCGCGCATGCCCAGCGCGAACCTCACCGCCTATGCGCTCGATCCCTCCCGCATCACCCTCAATCACGGCTCGTTCGGCGCGTGCCTGAAGAGCACGCTCGCAAGGCAAAACACACTGCGCGCCGAGCTCGAGGCCGATCCCACTGGCTTCTTCGAGCACCGATTCCCCGTCTACCTCGTAGAGACGCGCGCGCGTCTGGCCAGCGTGTTGGGCGCCGATGGCGAGGGCATGGTCTTTCTGACCAACGCGACCATCGGCGTGAGCACCGTGCTCCACTCGCTCGCGCTGAAGAGGCACTTCGCGAGCGGCGACGAGCTGCTCACCACCGATCACGTCTATCCCGCCTGCCTCAACGCGCTCGCCGCGTTCGCCGAGCGCGCGGGCGCGAAGACCGTCGTCGCCAAGGTGCCCTTCCCGCTCACGAGCGCCGACGACGTCGAGCGCGCGGTCCTCGACGCGGTCACGGACCGCACCCGCCTGGTGCTGCTCGATCACGTGACCAGCCCCACCGGCCTGGTCTTCCCGATCGAGCGTCTGGTGAAGACGCTGGAAGCGCGCGGCATCCCGGTGCTGATCGACGGCGCCCACGCGCCCGGGATGATCCCCGTCGATCTGCGCTCCCTCGGCGCGTCGTACTACACCGCCAACCTCCACAAGTGGCTGAGCGCGCCAAAGGCCGCCGCGCTCTTGTGGGCCCGCGAGGATAGGCGGGCCGATCTGCGGCCGCTGGTGGTGAGCCACGGACACGGCCAGGGCCTGATGGCCGAGTTCGACTGGACCGGCACCTTCGATCCCACCGCGCTCTTCTCCGTCGGTGCGGCGCTCGATGGCTTCTCCGAGCTGCACCCCGATGGGATGGCCGGCGTGATGAGGGACGGTCAGGCGATGGCGCTTCGCGCGCAGGCCACGCTGTGTGATGCGCTCCAGATCGCGCTCCCCGCGCCCGCCTCGATGATCGGCACGTTGGTGTCGGTGCCCCTGCCGCCATTGAAGGAACCGCTCCCGCCGAGTCTCTTGCCTGGGGCGCAAGATCCCGATCGCATCGCGCTCGAAGCCGCGCTCCACACCCGCGTGCCGTTTTTCCCGTGGCCCGACGCGCGCCACCGCCTGCTTCGCTTGTCGCTCGCCCCGTATGTATCCGACGACGACGTGTTGCAGGTCGCCGACTGGCTACGCGCTCGCTTCGACTGACCCCACTTTGGGTCACGGGGTGTCCAAGAGCATCGATCCGTTCGAGCACATCGCGCGCGGTGTCGACGCTACTTGCTGCGGACCACCACGTCGTCGCCTTCGCGCGTCGCGCTGAAGCACGGCGTACTCAACCCCAGCGGCGGCACCACCACGCTGCCGCTCCGTACGTCGATGTCCCAGTCGTGCCCCGGACAGCGGATGACGTGTCCTCTCAGCTTACCCGTCGACAGGCTCACCCCGCTGTGGGGGCAGGCGTCCTCGATGGCGAACGGACATCCATCCACCCACGCGACGACGATGTCGTACGGCGCGCGCCCGAGCTTCACCAGTTTGTGGGCCTCGAGCTGGGCGACCGAGACCCGCCCGAGCTCACGCGGCTCACTCGATTCGGGTTCGGTCAATTCAAGATCCGCGAAGGCCCTCGGCTGCCCAACGTCTGGCGCGCCGCCACATCCGCCACGTAGCGCAGTCGCGCAGCGACGTTCGGCATCTCGAGCAGCGTTTGCCGCGCTTCGTTCTCGGTCACGATCACTTGGGCAATCTGATCGGCGAACACCGGCGACTCGTCCTCGAGGCGCTCGGGCAGATCGGGCACATCGACCCCCAGCGCGCGGAGCAGCGTCAGGAGCTCGGTGCGCGCGCTCCGCACCGCAGACTCATCGACCTCTTCTTCGATCGCGACGGCGCGCGCGCGTCGGTAGAGCCGGCCATCGTCGGGCAGCTCATCGAGCGCCACCCGACCGACCCCGACCACCACCACGTCGAACGTGCCGTCGGCATTCTCTCGGTGCTGCACGATGCGCCCGGCACCCGCGACCTTGCGAAGCGGGGGGCGACCTTCGTACTGCCCCTCCCACCCCGCCTCGAACGCGCAGATGGCGATCACCTTGGTCCCATCGGGCCCCAGCGAATCGCGAGCCAGCGCGCGATAGCGGGGCTCGAAGAGGTGCAGGCCCACCGCCGCGCCGGGCAGGAGCACCACGCTCGGCAGCGGGAACAAGGGCATCGCCTCGAGCTCATCATCGTCGAGGCCATACACCTCGATCACGTCCTCACTCATCCCGCGCGTTCTCCCAAACGCGGGGCGCTCGCGCCAGTCGATGCGCCCAGGCTGGACCGTGCGACCGCCAAAGTGGAAAGCAGCTCGGAGCGCAGCGCCGCGTCGTTCACCGCCTCCCCGGCGAACGCGCTGGTGAGCGCCCGCATCCCGTGACGTCGCTCGCCGCGGACGGTGGCGCAGGTGGGCGTCAGATCGACCAAACAACCCGCGGCCCGCGCACCCAGGTGCGCCACCAACGCGTCCGCCACGTTGCGCGCGATGTCCTCCTGCAGCGCCAAGCGTCGGGTGTAGCCGTCGACGAGCGCTGCGATCGCCCCGAAGCCCGCCACCTTATCACCGGGCCAATAACCCACATGCACCAGGCCCGACGCCGGCAAGAGGTGATGAGGACACATGGTGGTCGCTGGCAGATCGATCAGCGCGACCATCGCGGGCGAGTTCGACGCCGTCGCGTCCGCAAACACCAACCCCGGATCCATCGCGTAGCCACTCAAGAAGTCCTCGAGGAACGCCTGGGTCACCCGCGCGCCGGTCCCTGCGAGCTCGGGATCCTCTCGGACCGGTGCGCCGACCGCCTCGAGGAACGCTTCGATCGCTCGCTGCGCGGCCGCCGGATCCGGCTTCTTCATCCAGTGCACTTCCAGAGCAGGCGCATGGCGCGCGACAGCTCCTCGGTCTTCATCACATCACAACCGCGGCACGCGCGAGGGAAGTCGGCGGCGTCACAGCGCTCGCACTCGGTGAGCGAGTTGAGCATGCAGCCCAGCTCGTCGCGCAGCCGACGCAACACCGCGATCTTCTCGTGCACCATGCCCACGCGCTCTTCGAGGACCGCGCGCATGCGGGTCGCGGCCTCGGGCGCGTTCGCCGCGCTGGCCTTCAGCTCGAAGAGCTCGCGCACCTGCTGGAGCGAGAGCCCCGCCTCGCGCAGATCCATGATCAGCTGCAGTCGATCGGGCGCATCCCCCCGAAACTGCCGGTGGGCCCCACAGCTGCGGGTGAGCGAGTCGAGCAGGCCCGACTCCTCGTAGAAGCGAACGGTGCGGACCGTGGTCTTGCAGTGCCGCGCCAGATCCCCAGTGCTCATCCACTCGCGCTTGCGGGCCTCGCACGCCTCGCCGCTCAGGCCCTCGGGCATCGCGACCTCCGGCACCGCAAACTGCCCCGACGGGCCATCGCTGGGCGGCAGCGACTTGCTCGAGGTCCTTGCTCCCTCGCTCGAAGCCGACGGGACACGGCTCGTGGGCAGCTCTGCCGAAGTCGTTTGATGCTCGCGTCGTTCCACGGTCCGCAGTCTATGGGAAAACAGGTGGGTGGGCGCAAGGGCGGCCCGGATCCCACTTCACCAGAGGCGCCATCTCGCGATCACCCATCGGTGCGGACGGGCCGGACGAGCGTGTCGTCTGGCGCCGAATGCAGATCGGTCGTCGGCTCGGACGTCCGGCTCTCGAGCGCATCGCGCATCACGGCGCTGTTGTCTTCGGCGCCGACCAGGGTGAGCGCGTGGTCCATGCGCCGGCTCTTGGCGAGCAGGTAGCCCGCGCTGTGCTCGTTCGGCGCGATGAGCACCGGCACCCGCTCGCGCACCGGCACTCCGTCCCCTCGAAGGCGGCGGACCTTGTCGGGGTTGTTGGTCATCAAGCGCACCGAGCGAATCCCCAGGTCCTCGCACATGAACGCGGCGACGTGGTAGCGCCGGGTGTCGTCGGGCAGACCGAGCATGCGGTTGGCATCGACCGTATCGACGCCGCGCTCCTGCAGCGCGTAGGCCCGCACCTTGTCGCCCAGCCCGATGCCGCGACCCTCTTGGCGCAAGTAGAGCACCGCGCCGCGACCGGCATCCGAGACGGAGCGGAGCGCGAAGTCGAGCTGCTCGCGGCACTCGCACTTCAGCGAGTGGAGCACCTCCCCCGTCCAGCACTCGCTGTGCACCCGCACCAGCACGTCGTCCCCCGACACGTCGCCGCGAACCAGCGCCATGTGCTCGACGTAGGGCCGCTCCAGGTTGCTTGGAGAGAGACCCGACGAGAGCCGGTTCTGCGTTGCCACCTCCTCCCGGTACACCACCACCCGGAAGGGTCCGTACTCAGTGGGGACGTTCGCTTCGGAGTAGCGAGTGACCTGTGGAGGGGCCTCTGCGCGAGCGGGGCGGGCAGCAGAAATCATGTGATTGTGTCTCCAAGCACCCAGAGACGCGGGTGCCAGAACGTTGTCACTCTGACTGTTCAGAGGCGGGGGAATCCTAGGCCAACAGGTCCTTGCGTCAAGGATCGAACGCGGCGAGCCTCCCCACGAATGTCCCTGGCCGGCCTGTTCCCTCACCTGTGGCTATTGTGGGCGACGCTCGTACGCACGCTTTTCCGGCGCGCGCCTCGGCCTCCGGCGCTCTCGGAACCGGGGAAACCCGGAGCGCAGACGCATCATGAAGAAGAGCGCGCGCTGGTTCGGGCGGCGGGGCGCTGCGTGGCCTGCGGGCTGTGCGATCGACACTTCGCAGGCTGGGCCTCCGCCGAGCGGGATCGTTTCTTCGGTCCCATGACGTTCGTCCTCCGCGCCGCGTCCTCTAGCGCCGTGTGGCCCGAACTCGGCCCGATGGCGCGCGCGATGGAGCAGGGCGACCCCGAGGCGCTCGAGCGGGTGTGCCCCGTCGATGTCCCTTTCGTCTCGCTCGTCCGGGCCGTCCGGGCCAAGGTCCCGCCCCCCGCGCCGCGGCCCCCCAAGAAGAAGCGCGCGACCCACGATCCCGGCTGAGCCGGCCTCCCCGAGAGCCAAGAGAAGCGATGTCTTACCAACGAGAAGAGCTCCGCTGGAACGGCTGGGGAAAGCGCTCGGTTCAGTTCCGCTTTCATGGTCGCGAGGAGCCCGCTTGGGAGTTCGTCCGCAAGGCGATCGGCGCGAGCGAGCTCCCTCGCACGCCGCCGGTGCCCCTGAGCCAGATCAAGCTGAGCGAGAGCCGCCTCCGCAGCGCGGACCTCGAGAAGCTTCACGCCGCCCTCGATCCCGCGCGCATCAAGACCGACCGCTTCGAGCGCGCACTGCACGCGCTCGGTCGCAGCTACTACGATCTCATCCGCCTGCGCGCTGGCGATCTGAGCCATGCGCCCGACGCGGTCGCCTATCCCAAGTCGCACACGGAGACCCAGGCGCTCCTCACCTTCGCCGACAGAGAAGGCATCGCCATCGTCCCCTTCGGCGGCGGCTCGAGCGTGGTGGGCGGCGTGACCGGCGCCCGCGGCAAGCACCGCGCGGTGATCTCGGTGGACACCACCCGGATGACCAAGGTCGACGACATCGATCGTCTCTCGCGCACCGTCCGCGCCGAGACCGGCATTTACGGTCCCGATCTCGAAGCGATGCTGTCCGAGCGCGGCTTCACGGTGGGTCACTTCCCCCAGTCCTTCGAATACTCGACGCTCGGTGGATGGATCGCAGCCCGCGGCGCAGGCCAGCTGTCCAATCGCTACGGCACCGCGCGCGATCGCACCGTCGCGCTGACCATGGCGACCCCGCGCGGCGAGCTACGCACGGGCGCATTCCCATCGTCTGCTGCGGGCCCCAACCTCAATGGCGTGCTCGCGGGATCCGAGGGCACCCTCGGTATCCTCACCTCTGCCGTCATCCGCGTCGATCCCGCCGCAGCGAGCCGTCGCTTGATCGCCGTCCTCTTCAAGAGTTGGGACGAAGGCACTGCCACCATCCGCCAGCTGGTGCAGGACGACGTGGGCGCCGCGATGATGCGTCTCTCGGATCCCGAAGAGACCCACTTCTTCGGCGAGTTCCGCCGCGCGCTCGAGCCCTCGCGGGTGATGGGCGCGATCGAAGGCGCCCTGGGTCGCTTCGGCTTCAAGGAGAAGTGCGTGCTCATCGCCGCGTGCGAGGGCACCGAAGAAGAGACCGAGGCGATGGTGAAGACCATCCGCGCGGTCGCCAAGAAACACGGCGGCCTCTACGTCGGCAGCGGCCCCGGCAAGAGCTGGTGGCAGCGCCGCTTCGAGATGCCGTTCTTGCGCGACCCGATGCTCGATCGCGGCGTAGGGATCGACACCCTGGAGACCGCCACCACTTGGAGCGCGCTCCCCCGTCTCTACGACACGGTGCGCGCGGCCATCCGCGACGCCGCCAAAGCCCAAGGCCACGACGTGGTGGTGATGACCCACATCTCGCATTCGTACCCCGAGGGCGCGAGTCTCTATTTCACCTACGTCTTCCCCCGCAACGACGACCGCCCGATCGAGCAATGGCGCGCGATGAAGAACGCCGCCTCGCTAGCGATCGGCAAGAACGCCGGCACCATCAGCCACCACCACGGCGTAGGCGAAGATCACGCGCAGTACCTGACCACCGAAAAAGGCGAGCTCGGCATCGAGGCATTGCGAGGTCTGAAAGACCGCCTCGACCCGAACGGGATCATGAACCCCGGCAAGCTCCTGCCCTGAGCGTCACAACCACGATCAGCGAATCCGTGCGGACCAAGCCATCGCGTCCGTCAGCCCAGCACTCGATAGAACACGACCTTCGACAGCGAAGCTCGCAGTGAACGTGCTCGCAACGTAGAGGTTCCTCCCGTCGAAGCGCATCACCCCGAAAGTCGAGAAGGCGCGCTCCCACTGCCTGAGCGCTCCCGTCGCGCTCGCGTCGAATAGGCGGATCATGGATCCCTCCCACAGCGCACCAACCACCTGATCATCGATCGTGGTGATCCGGTACCCGATGTACGGGAGGGCGACGTGGTACTGGACCTCCCACGCAGCATCGAGAGCTACCAGTCTATCGGGTCGAGCCGTACTGCACGGGTCCCGTCCCGGCCAAGCCGGCGCAGCGGCCGTGCACTGCACGACCATGTAGGTCGCCCCCTCGCCCACCGCAACATCCATCAGAAATCCGTCATAGGGCAGCTGCTGCGTGGGGACACCATCCACCAAGCGGACGAGCACACTCCCTCCGCTGGTAGCCGGCATGACCGCGACACCGCGCATCGTTCCGGCGGCCTCGGGTGCAATCCCGACCAACAACTCCCCCGAATCCAATGCGACGATGGCCCGAACAACATCAAAGCCCGGCGCTACGAGGGTCGAAACCCACGCGACTGCCCCGGACGAGTCGATGGCCACAACGGTGGCGCTGGCCTCGTCAGCGCTCACGCGCGTCGATGCGAAATCGACTGTTCCCGTGGTTAGGCCCGCGAGTATTAGGGTGTCGTCGGCGAGCAGGGCTGAGTCGTATACCTGGAATGAACCGGTGTTCGTCGAGACCCAGGTCCAATCAACGATTCCACCGGACCGGACGCGTGCCGCGACCACCTGATTGCTCATCACGGGGTCGCTCGTTACCGTACGCGCGCCGATCGTCGCACTGTTCCTGAACGAGCTGTACACCCACACGGCCTCCGTCGTGCTACCCGCGATGGTGAGACCTCGAAGGGACGCTTGCATCTCCCAGAGTCCCCGCCCCTCCGCATCGAGCTCGGTCACAAAGCCGCCCTCGAAGCGCGGGGTGAACATCGTCATCCCAATCTCTCCAGCGCCGCCGTAGCCACCGGTCAAATACGCGCCCCCCGATCCGTTCGAGACGATGTCGCTCGCTCCTTCTTGGGCAGGTCCGCCTCCCGACCACAACCAGTTGGTCTCGGGCAGCGGAACACAGATCGAGTCCTCGCACGTGCGATCGACGTCGCACCGCATGAGGCAGCCTCCACAGTGATCGCGGTCCATCGTGATCAGCGTCTGACACCCCGGCCCGGCCGTGCAGTAGCCGTGGTCGGGGGCACACTCCGTGACGCGGCAGGTGCGGAAGCCAGCACACTCGTACGCGGTCGCGAATGGTTCAGCTGGGCACGAAGCCGCCGCAGCCGGCCCGTCGATCATGCCGTCGCAGTCGTCGTCCCGCATGTTGCAGGTCTCCGCCACCGGACCGACCGCGCCCTCACATACGCCCGACCAAGCGCCATCCACGCACCGCTCGGTGCCTGGCTCGCATTCGCCGAGGAACATTCCACAGCCGCGCGTGGCGCCTACGCCGCATGCGCCCGCATCTCCCGGCACCACCATCGGATCGCACGCGCCCAAGAGAACGACCGTCACCGGCCACATCCACTGTCTCATGGGAGTGACTTTTCCACGTCAAGCTGGGCGAGCCAAGCGCTCTGTAGCCAGCCCGCGGCGTGGGCTACCGCACCTTCACTCACGGTATCGATCGCTGGCAGGCGCGAGTCGCGCCCGCTCCTTCTCGTTCAAGAGCGAAGCGCGCGCTTGGTGCAGCTCGCCGCCAACGAACACATCGATGTGCCCGCCAGCGGAGAACACCCGCAGCTTGATCGGGGGCCTCGCCTCGACCGCCGACAACTCCTCCCAACGAACCGCGTAGTTTCGCTTCGGCACCTGCACCCCGACGTCGTCGACCAAGACGGGCCCCGTCCGCAGACACCAGTGGAGCGCCCACAATAGCCCAGCCGTGACCGGTGACGACAAACCCAAGCAAACGATGGACAGCCCTGGGTGGCACGCGGCCGCGATCGCCGTGCCGCCCGCGATCACCCCGAGCAACGTGTAAACCGTCTCCCGGCCCCACCGACCGACGTCCGCCTCATATCGCGAGCGCTCCAGCGATCAGCCCTCATGGACGGTAGCCCGACTTGGGATCCGAGCGGACCACCTCGGCGTGCGCTCGAACGATGGCCTCGGTCCTAGCGAGATCCTCGGATAGGTACCGGCTCCGAAAGAACAGCCCGAAGCTCAGCTGAAGGCTGAGCACGCTCGCGAGTACGACGAGCGGATGCCCCGCGATCCATCCCCCCATGGGCTGGGGCCACTCAGGGTCGCGCATGAGCAAAGGCAACATCACCCCGAACAGCACCCCGATGAGCAGACCCCAAGGATGGATGAGTGCCCTCATCACGACGCGGGTCGTCTGCGCATCACCCTTCAGCTGGAGCCATATCAGCGGTCGCGAAAGCGACGCTCGCGACGTGAGTCCGTGGCTTAGCACCATCCATCTCCCCAGATGAAACGCGCGAACCCCAGTGGCCGCAGAGACCTCCCCGAAGTGACCCCGCAGCCGCGCGCGGAGCGCGTCGACCGAGACGGTCTCGACGAACGTGCGGCTCACCGGGCTGCCCCCCTCGAGGGCCCGGTCGCGATCATCACGCAGAGAGCGGGATCAGTCGGTGCCACGGTAGCCCTCTCCCGTCGTGGGTGGCGGCAGGCGCTTGGCGAACCGATCGACGAGATCCGATGTCCACTGGACGTCAGTATCCCCGTGCTTCGCCGCGCGTCGCATCGTCTCGAGTACGACCACGACCAGAAGCGCGAGGAGCCATGGTGTCGGGTGGGCCGACAGCCACGTGAACACCTCGGGCGGCGCTCTCTCCGGTACCCGGCTCCGGGTGTTGGCGACGAGCAGCGCCAGCGAGCCGAGGATCATCACGATGGGCACGCCGGCGGGATGCGGAAGACTACGGATACGCAGCGTTCGGTCCCGCCCGGCAACGCGCGAGATCAGCATGAGCGGATGCGTAGGAATCCCCGCCACGAAACCCTTGCGCACCAAGATCGCGTGTCGCGTCCCCACCAGAAGCGTCCCCACGTTGTCGGATGCCCATAGCCTTTGCTTCGCCGCGCGAAGACCGCGAAAGATGGCCTCCGAGGCGACCTCCAACTCGAGCACCCGTGCGCTCATGCGGCGAACTCTGAATCGCCCCCATCTTCGGGGACCGTCATCGGATCGCAAGCCGACGCCATCCGACCGATCGACCGCAAACCCGAACCATGTTCCATCGGACCCTCCGCCAAGACTGAAGAGCGGCGAGGCTACAGGCGGGCAGGCCAGAGGGCAAGAACACGCACGGCTCCAACGTGCGGCCCGAGCACCACGGCCCCGCCCGACGCGCCCACCATCCAGCCGTGACTTGGTCATACGGAGCCCGGCTCGCGCCGCGAGCCCTGCCAGCGCAGCTCACGAGACAGCCGGGACGTCCGACGGGACCAACGTTCCGAAGCGGCAGCGCCAGTCGGCAATCCGGCAGACGACAGCAGCAATCCGGCAGACGACAGCTGCGATCCGCCAGACGACAGCAGCGATCCGGTAGACGACAGCTGCGATCCGGTAGACGACAGCTGCGATTTGGCAAGCGCGCAACTGCGATCCGGCGAGCGGCTGCTGCGATCCGGCAGAGGCCAGCTGCGATCCGGCAAGCGCGCAACTTCGACCGGCAAGCGCCAGCTGGGATCGGGCCGCGCCAACCAACGATCCAGCAGACACCGTACAAGAAGCGGCAGCGCAGCGCAGATGCACCCAGACGGGAGCTCCGATGAGCGAGACAGCCCCGGTCCACCCAGCCGAACGGCCCTCGACCGACTCCGGGCGGCCGCCGGAAAGCCGCGGCGCGGGAGGCAGGCTCGAAGACGTTATTTGCCGCCGGCCCGCCCGTCCACGGCCACCCGTACCGATCACCAGCCCCTCCTCGCGACTCGACGAACCCGGCAGTGCTGCGCGTGCCCATGGTCAGGTTCGGTAGGTCTCCCCGAGCTTCGCGACGTTGAGAATGCGAATGGACCTGGCGACCAGCTGCCGTCCTTGCTCCATCGCGGCCACCCGCTGAACGAGAAACGGGACGATGACCTGGAGATGTGGCAACGCGATCCCTAGGACCAGCACGGCCCGCATCATGCGTGGGGCGTGGTCGATGCTTCCTGTCGGGGGGCCGTCGTGATCCATGTGCGTCTGGTGCCTAGAGCCAAAAGTTCGTGAGCGCCGGACTGGCGCTGCTCGGTGGGCAGCCTGCAGCAGCACCTTCAGGAGACACCCTCACCGGGGACGACTCCGGTCGGAGTGGTCAGCATCTGTCACGGCACGCAGCCGGCGTGGTGTGAGCCAGTGACCGAAGCAATTGTCCACCACACGCTTCGCTACTCTCAGTTGCGCAAGAGGAAGAGCCGTCACGATTGCCAGGCACTCCGATCAGCAAGCCCAGCGCAACCAGCAGCAGCGCGAGCGCCAGCGCCTGGAACGAGACGAAGAGCTCGCCCGGCCGGCTTCGGCGCCCGTGCCAGCTGTCGCCGGTTGGATCGCCGATCCACCCTGCCGTAGCGCTCGACGTGCCGGAGCTGGTGATGGGCGAGGTGCTCAGACCCTCGCCCTCGATGGGATCGAGGCGCACCGCGCGGCTGTCGCCCAAGAAGGCATAGCGGATGACGCGATCGCCTCGCACCTCTACATCTCGATCGATGTAGATGGTCTCGTCGTTCAGGCCGCCGC
>Ga0335397_10000649_pt1 | contig 45981 bp, 50 predicted proteins | sample MAT04_FD_205740 | JGI IMG/M metagenome (GOLD analysis project Ga0335397, IMG submission 205740) | Freshwater microbial communities from Lake Fryxell liftoff mats and glacier meltwater in Antarctica - MAT-04 (spades assembly) (version 2) ... | reverse complement strand
GCTGCTTCGCCGAGGGCCTCCTTCGAATCGATGGCCGAGTTCGTGCTGGCTTGGCGCGCAGCCGTCAGCACGCGCAGTGGCATGGGGCCAGTTGGGACAGCCGCCGACCGAACCAGCTCCGACTGTCGCCTCGCCGCTCGTCAGCTGAGTGCCCGAGCGCGTGCAGGCGTGAACCCGTATCGAGGACTGCGCTCATTCGCCGAGGTAGATGCCGGCGAGTACTTCGGCCGCACGGCGATGATCGCTGATCTGTGCGCAGCTGTCGACCGTTCACCGCTGGTGGCCGTGGTCGGTCCGTCGGGCTGCGGGAAGAGCTCACTGGTCCACGCCGGTTTGATCCCTCTCCTGCGCGAACGGGAGGAGTTGCTGGTCACCACCATGACGCCGGGTGCCGCACCGCTCGCCGCCTTGCACGCCGCGTTGTCGGTGGTGTCGACGACGCCGCTCGACCAGGCCGACCCGGCCGATTGCATCGCCGCCGTGGCCCGCCAGTCAGCGGCGGGATTGGTGTTGATCGTCGACCAGTTCGAAGAGTGCTGGACGCTCGTCGATGCTGCCGAGCGCGACCTGTTCATGTCGGCGCTCACCACTGCATTGGCCGCCGGCCCACGCGTCTCGGTGGTGGTCACGCTGCGCGCCGACATGTACGACCGACCCGCAACGACTGCGTCGGCGCGGCGGGCGGCCAGGCTTGCCCGTTCACCGTCGGGTTCGGTGCCCGCTCGCGGTGTCAGGTGATCGACTGCGGAGATGACTTCCATCGCGGTGGCCGCGGGAAGGGTGATCGTGATCGTGATGGTGCGGTCGTCGTCGTCGTGGCGCACGCGCAAACACCGCTTTGCCCACTGGACCTCGTCGCTGGCGTCGTTGTCGGGCGGCAGGGCACGTCGGTAGCCAGCGACGACTCGTTCGACGTGGGCTGTTGTCCCGGCGAGGGCGATTTCGACCAGGCTGGCTTCGTTGGCAGGTTCGGTGATGCGGGTGATGGCGCGTACCTTGGAATACGACAGGCGCCCTTGCCGCATCTGTTCCGCGATCAGCGGCGAGATCGCCAGAGCGTGGGCGACGCGGAGCTTCTCGCGTGCGGTGCGCGCATCGAGCCCGAGCTGCCATGCCATCCAGGCCACACACGAGTGACACTCCCATTGCTGCCAACCCAGCCGGCGATCGAACTCGGCGAGCAGCGCGAACCAGCGGTACTCGGCCGCAGCGAGGTTTGCCGACCACGTGCACAGCTCGGCCTCCAAACGCTCCAATGGCACATCGGTCAAGGCGGCTGGATCGTCGGAGATGGCAGGCCTGTTGCCGACAAGTGATGCAGAAGTGGTGTCCATGATCGAACAGTACGGAAAGGGCCTCACACAGTTTCCGTGACCCAAAACGGTTCAGCTGAACCGCCTTCGCCGCTCGCAGTTCCACCGCGCCGACCTGCCGTGGTTGATCGATGCCGGGGATTCCGAGTTCGCTGGCGCGATCGACACCGGACAACTGGAGCGCGTCGACCTGTGGGCGCGCCGCGCTTGATTGCCAGGTCTGGGAAGGCATCGAGGGAAGCGACGCGCGTGGCCTGCCCTTCCCCATCGAGTCGATCGCTGATTGCGCTCGCGGTTTGACGGCGGTCGATCCCCGTTTCGAAGGAATGATGGAACTCGGCCGGCGGGTCGCTCTCGACGTGGTCAGCGAACTCACCGACTTTCGTTGCGGGCCTCGCTGTCGCGGTTCGGCATCAGGCTGCTCGATGTGGTGATCTTCAATGAAAAGTTCCAATGGTGGTCGCTGCACGAACTCACATCCGGGACCACAGCGTGGACGTTCGAGCCGATGCCCGGCGCCGAGTTCCGTCCGTCCTGATGAACCGGCGTCGGCAGGTATGGCGGTCGGCGGTCGGGCTCCCGAGCGACGCCTTGGCAGCGCGCGCGGCCTTGATGAGTTGCGCCCCATAGGCAGGTTTGATCGAACCTGCCCCGATCAAACGCTCGAGAAGCACAACCGCCCGGTCAAGCGCTCGACAGGCTGCAGCGATCCTTGGCGGAAGAATCGGAACAACCGTCACCGTGAACGACGCCGTTCCGACATTGCCGGTTCCATCGCTCGCCGTGCAGTTCACCACAGTGGTCCCGATCGCGAACGTGGATCCTGAGGCCGGAACACACGACGAGGAAACAACACGACGTTGTCGGATGCGGCAGCCGAAGAGCTGACGACCGCCCCCGTTGCAGAAGTCGCGTTGACTGTCGAATCAGCGGGGACCTCCCACGTCGGCGACAGGTTGTCCTGACCACCAGTTGTCGTGATGGCGAACTGACGCGGAGACGAACGAGAACGTGACGGACTGGCCGACCGCCACCTCGAAAGCCACGTTGGCCGAAGGGTACGACTCAACCCGTCCACGGTCGACCGCGGCCTTGGCCTGGTACATGCCCGGTGGAATCAGATCGGTGGTGAACGAGTATGTGCCATCCCCGTCAGGGTCCTGGAGCCATGATCGAAGACATGACGGATTCCAATCTCCTGGGCATCCGAGTTCGCTCTGGAATGAGCCGGCCGCCGTCACGATTCGGCTGTGGACGCCGTCCGTGACCCAGTGGGTCTCGGGTGAATAGCGAAACGTCACGTCCTGTCGGCCGCCAAGGGGCAAGCCGATGTTCGCCCCGTTCGGTACCCTGCCGGCGCCGTAGCTCTCGCTCAAGGAATCGTTGAACGCTGCCTTATAGTCGTAGCTACCAGCTGGCACGTTGAACGACGCGGCCCACACGTTGCTGTTCGCGTCGTAGACGAGGTGGGTCAGCGCGCAATCGGGCTGCTAGCCAGCTGGACAGCCGAGTCCGCTCTGCAAACCGCCTGCGATGGTGACCGTCGGGGGTGCAGGGGTTGGCGCCGCGTCGACCGTTACAGGTGACGAGGTCGAGGCAAGGAGGGTCGCGGTAATCAGCCTTGCGCACGGCGCCGACCGGACATCAGAATTCCCATCGGACGCCTTCTCATTGGGCACGAAAAGAACTTTATAGTGCGCTCGAAGCACTCAGCCATTGACTGGTTCGATGTAAGCGCACGATACGGGTATCAGCGAATTGAGTCAAGTTGTCCACCGCGAGACCGGTGCCCATGCCGACCATGGTCGTGCACATTGCCCCGCCCTTGGGGAAGGGCCTACTCTCCCCCGACGGCAACTTCACCCCATGTCAGCAGTCGGACAGATCCACGGCTCGTCAGCACGTGACCTGACCCCTGAGCTGAAGCCGTCGTGCCGTCGTGCCGGCGGCCGTGTCGCGGTGGGTCGACGTCATGACCGACAACTGAGCGTCGAGGACGGATTCGTCGACGAGGGTCGGCGCGTGGGTTCGGGTGCGCTTGAGCTCGAAGAACGATGGTGTGTCCACCATCTTGAGGAAGCCGTCCCACAGCTCGACCGCTTCGTCGTCGCCGGGGACCTCGGTGATCACCGGCCCGAAGAACCCCACTCGACCGAGCGGGCGATCAAACGCAATCAGAGGCGTCCCGACATCGGGGCCGGTGAGCGCCAGTCCGTCCGCCATTGCCGTTCGGATGGCGTCATCCCACGACGCCTCGTCGAGCGCCGAAACGAAACCCACGTCCAGCCCGAGGTGCTCGAGCACGGCAGCCAGGTCGAAGTCGAGGTTGCCGCGATGGTGTATCTGTCGGCCGAACTCGGTGTATAGATCGCCGATCTGGTCGCCGTGGCCGGCAGCACGCACGGCCTCCACGACACGGAGCAGATCTCGACTTCGCGACGCCTTGACGAAGAACGGGTCAGATGAATCTTGGATGTCGTTCTTGAACAGCAGGCTGATCGGCAGCCAGTTGATCTCGAGGTCTCGGTGCGGGGCCACGCGGTTGATCCATCGCGACGTTGCCCAACAGAACGGGCAGATGGGATCAAACCAGAAGTCGACGTTCACGGGTGGGGTCCTCTCATCGTCAGGCCAATGGCAGTCCGTCAGTGAATCTAATACAGGAAGATCTTGAGCGACGGGCTCGGCACCGCTCAGGTTCGTTGAATCATGGTGACGCCGTCGCCCATGGGAATGATGACGCAACGAACCCGCGGGTCGTCGGCCACCTGACGGTTGAACGCGCGCAGGGCCACCGTGTGCTTGTGCACGTCCTCGGCATCGAGCACCTGGCGCGACCACAGCGTGTTGTCCACCAGGATCACGCCGGCGGGGGTCATGCGTGGGAGTAGCGCCTCGAAGTAGTTCGCGTAGTTGGTCTTGTCGGCGTCGATGAACGCCAGCTCGAAGCGCAGGTCCGCCGGTAGCGCGGCCAGGGTCTCGAGGGCAGGGGCGATGCGCAGGTCGATGCGGTCGGCCACGCCCGCCAGCCGCCAGTGCTCGCAGGCGATGGCTGTCCAGTCCTCGCTCACGTCGCAGCAGATGAGCTGCCCTCCGGCGGCAAGACCACGAGCGATGCTGAGTGCGGAGTAGCCGGTGAAGGTGCCGATCTCGATGGCGTTGCGCACGCCGATGGAGCGGGTGAGCATCTCGAAGAACGAACCTTGGTCATTGCCGATCTGCATGCGGGCAGCGCCACCGGTGCGCGCTTCGGTGGCCGCCATCAACTGCAACTGCACGCTGTCCGGCCCAGTTGAGTGAGCGGCGATGTACTCGGCCAGTTCCGGTTCGACGATGTATGTGCGTGTCTCAGCCATGTCGCCGACCGTAACGCGGATCTGCAGCGACGCGGACCGGATGACCGTGATGTCGTCGCGCTCAGCCAATTGGTGTGAGTAGCACCAGCGGAATCTCGCGGTCGGTCTTCTCCTGGTAGCCGGCGTAATTCTTGTACTTCGCTGTCACCTTCGGCCACAGGTCGGAGCGTTCCTCTGTGGTGGCGATGGCTGCATGCATCGCCCGCGTCGGGCCGCCCTTCCACTTCACCTGCACGTCGGGATTGGCCTGCAGGTTCAAGAACCAAGCTGGGTGGCGCTCATCCCCGCCGCGGGACGCCACGATCACGAGCGTGTCGCCGTCTTGCACTGGTGAGGTGAGCATCACCGACCGGGCTTCGCCACTCTTGCGCCCCACGGTGGTCAGCTCCAGCACGGGCATGCCGCCGGCATCCCAGCCGATCTTGCCGAAGCTCAGCTTCAACACGGTGCGGTGAATGGTGTTCATGGTCTTCATGGCAAGGTCACTCGGCATACGCGAACCATATGTCGAGGTTGTAGGCGGTGACGATGAGCTCGGGTCGGTCGCCGCGTTTCGCGACGCGAATGGCACCAATTCGTCACATCTCAGCGGTTTGGTGAGCAGCCTCCTGGGGAACTGCCAGTCAACGAGGTTCTTGAACGGAGGTCTGCATGAGTTTCCTGTGGTGGTTGGTAGCGATCGTGGTCATCGTTGCCGTGATTCTGTTGGCGATGTATTTGGTCCGTAAGTCACGGCGGGCCGGCTCGGTCCTGGCCGCTCGGGTCTCGGATCGGAGCAACCCATGAACCTGGTCAGAGCACGAGATGTGATGGGTCTTCCGGTTGTTTCGATCCTTTCCGGAGAAGATGTGGCTGAGGTGCGCGACGTCGTCTATGACGGCGAAGCCCATCAGTTGATCGGGTTCACGTTGAACAAAAGAGGCCGATTCGCTGGACGTTTGAAGGCCGTCCTCGCAGCCGGTTCCGTGTCGGCCATCGGTCGGGACGCAGTGATGGTCGACACCGAATCTGCCATCGATGACGACAGTGCCGGCGATGCGGAGCTTCGCGATCTCGGCAGCGCCCGGCCAGTTCTCGGCAACCGGGTGCTCTCTGCTGACGGCAGCGATCTCGGTGAAGTGATTGCCGTCATCCTGTCAACCGGGGACGAACCGTGCGCCGTTGGCTACGAGTTGAAGACCGATGGTCGGGACGACACGTCGTTCGTGCCGATTTCGGCGCAGATGGCGTTGTCCGGCGACAACCTCGTTCTTCCCGTCGAGGCCACTGGGTTCATCCGCAATGACCTTGCCGGCTTCGGTGCAGCGATCGCGTCATACCGTTCACCCGCACTGGAGGCTGGACAATGAGTATCGAGCTGTTCTCACATGTGGACGGTCGGAGCGTGGTCGCGAGCGACAGCGCCGAGACGGTCGGATCCGTGAAGGGCTTCGTCCTCGATCGGAAAGGCCGCAACATCGAGGCGATCCACATCGACGGACATGGCAAACGCGCAATCGTGCTCCCATGGTCAGCTGTGAGTTCGTTCGGTGCCGACGCTGTGATGGCATCCTCGAGTGACGACCTGGCCACGATCACCAACGACCATGAGAAGTCAGCGGTGAAGGGTGACGTGACCCTGATCGGCACGAGAGTGCTGACCACGGGTGGGTTGGACATCGGAACCGTCGACGACGTCGAGTTCGAAACGGACTCGGGGGCCGTGATCCGTGTGGTCACTGCGCGCGGCCCGCTCGAACCGGATCGATTCCGGTCGCTGGGTTCTTACGCGTTGGTCGTGGCCCCCTCATCTGAATCCGAAACGCTGACTCCACGTCGGCTTGCAACCGAGGCTTCCAACCAAAGGGTGAACGAATGACGATCAACGATGATCTCAAAGCATTTTCGACCGAGTCGGAATGGTTCGTGACCATGACGATTCCGGCACCGAGCAACCTCGACCACGCACAGAGCAGGTTCGAACTCGAATGGCGCAACGCTCGTCGCCAACTGTCCGACCGTTGGGGGGAGGACGAGCTCACAGGGCTTGACGATGTGATCGCCGGGCTGCGCCATCACAATGCAGCAGCAGTGGTCCTTGTGCACGCCAGTCACGGAGCGACGTTCGTAGAACTGCTCGAAGAACCGGTCTCGGCAACCACCGTGCACGAGGGCCCATTGCCGCGGTGGGCAACGGTCTTGGAATCGCGACAGCGGGAAATCGCACATGTCGTCGTCGAGACGGACCGGGCAGGTGCCGATCTGACCGGTTTTGCGGGCAGCCTCGTCCTCACCACCGAAACGGTCGACGGTTCGACTTTCCACATCCATCGCGGGGCTCCAGGTGGTTGGTCGCAACGCCGCTTTCAGCAACGAGCGGAAAACACCTGGGAGAACAACGCACGCGACGTGGCAGATTCCGTCGCTGAGATGGCTCGGCGCGTTGAGGCGGAACTGGTCGCGGTCGCTGGCGATGTCCGCGCCCAGACGTTTGTTCTTGACTTCTTGCCGACAGATGTTGCCGCGGTTGCAGTCAAGATCGAGGCCGGTTCACCCGCCGGTATCGCCGACGAAGTCGTCCGTTTGCTGTCGACGATGGTCGCCGAGCGTGTGACCGCAGCCGCCGAGCTCGTCCGATCACGAGTGACCCACGGAACGGCTGCAATCGATACCGGTGAGGTGATCGGCGCCCTGCGGGAAGGACGGGTTGCGACTTTGCTCGTCCATGACGACGGCTCAGACGGTCCCGACGCCGAGCCAGCGTGGCGCGACGGGGCCCGTCTGGTTGACCGCGCGATCGGCGCGGCTCTTGCCACGGACGCGGAGATTCTCGTTGTCCCGAACCTGGCCATGCTGGACGGTCCGTTGGCGGCAGTGCTGCGCTGGTGAGGCATTGGTGAGCATGTATTCCGAAAGGGCGGCGCAATGAGGCTGCGCATGAGAGCGCAGGCCGAACGGCTCAGATCCAGCCTGTTCTTCGTTCCGATGATCGCCGTGTTCGTCGCGGTCGTGCTGGGCTTCGTCAGCCTTGCCGTCGATCGCAACATCGATTCGGTGATGACCGACCTCCCGATCGGCTTCACATCCACGGTGGAGAGCGCACGAACCCTGCTCGGCGTCATCGCCGGGGCCACCATTTCGTTTGCTGGCATCGCGTTCTCCGTCTCGTTGTTGACTATCCAGCTTGCCTCGAGCCAGTACTCGCCTCGTGTCGTCCACACTCTGTTTCGCGATCCATTCAACAAGCGAGTGATGGCTCTCGTCGTCGGCACGTTCACCTACTGCGTGGTCGTGCTGCGCTCGGTCCGTTCCGCGTTCGATCCCGGAGGCGAGCCGGTCATTCCCAATTTGTCGGTGGCGGTAGCCGTCGTGCTCGGCATCGCAACGATCCTTGCGATCGTTGCGTTCATCAACCACAGCGCGCACGCAATGGACGTCAGCGAGATCCTCCAACGGATTCGTCGTGAGGCGACCGAACAGATACGCGGCGAGTGGACGCCCGTCGACCTGTCAGCTGATCGCCGACCGCTTGCGGACATGAGCACAGGTAGTTCGTCGACGGTGATCCGGTTCGATCGATCGGGCTGGGTGCAAGAAATCGACAGCGGCGCCATCCTCGCCCGTGTCCCCGACGGCGCCACTCTCACGGTCGAGACCGTCGCGGGCCGGTTTGCGATGGAAGGTACGCGGTTCTGCTCACTGTCACCATCGATCAGTGATGAAGACTGTGAAGAGCTTGAGCGAGACCTGCTGGCGGCAGTTTCGATCGGCAACACACGCACGATGCAACAAGACGTGTCATACGGACTGCGTCAACTCGTCGACGTGGCGGTGAAGGCACTCTCGCCGGGTATCAACGACCCCACCACGGCGCAGGACGCCATCTTTCAGGCAGCTGCAGTCCTGTCCGAACTCCTTCGTCATGATCCCCCCTCCCCGGTGCGCACCAAGGGGAAACGGACAGTCGTGATGGCCGAGCAACGGACTCACGACGAACTGATCCACCTCGCGTTCGACGAGACTCGACGCGCAGGCACCGGACAACCAGTGGTGTGCGAGTACATCCTGGTCTCGATCGCGTCGCTGGTCGAATCTCTCGAAGCGGCGTCGCTCGGCGAGCGCACGATCGAGCTGCGCCGCCAAGCACGCCTCGTCGTCGAGGGCTGCGGGGCAACCGGTCTCCTCGATCACGACATCGACATCGTCCGACAGACATACCGGGACAAATTCGCCGGATGGGTCGACGAATCATGATGTTGGTAGCCGGTGTCGACGTCGGCGGCACCAACATCGAGGTTGGACTCGTCGATGAACGGCATCAGGTACACGGGCATGACAAGCACGACACTCCTCGATCGAGTCCCCACAAGATCGCACGCACGATAGTGAAGCTGATCGAAGGTCTTGGAGAGGTGCCTTCGGCGATTGGAATCGGGATCCCCGGAGTGGTTCACCAGGGTCGCGTCCTCGAGGTGCCAAACCTTGCCGGCTGGGACGATTCGTTCGACATCGTTGGCATTGTCGAGGACCACTTCGGTGTGCCTGTAGCGCTGGGCAACGACGCCAACGTCGGTCTGCTCGGTGAGTGGCTTGCCGGTGCCGCGGCCGGTGTCGACGACGTCCTCGGGGTGTGGATGGGCACGGGGATCGGGGGAGGTCTGATTCTCGATGGGCGTCCGTTCTCCGGATCGCGTGGTTCGGCCGGCGAGATCGGGCACGTCGTGACTCACTCTGGCGGCGCACTGTGCACCTGCGGGCGCCGAGGGTGTATCGAGGCCTACGCCGGTCGGCGTTCTATGGCCGCCATCGTTTCGTCGATGGTCGACGCCGGACGGCACACATCGCTGTTCGAGATACAGCGTCAAGAGAAGAAGTCGAAGCTGACTTCAAAGGTGTGGGCTCGAGCGCTTCACGAGGGTGACGAGCTCGCCGTGGAAGTGTTCGACATGGCCATCGAGGTGATTGCAGGGGGCATCGGCTCGGTGGTCAACGTGGTCGATGTCGAGCTGGTGGTCATCGGTGGCGGGATGGCAGAAAAGCTCGGGCAAGATCTCGCTGATCGCATCGAGCGTGAAGCTCGCCCGTGGATCCTGCATCCCAGCCCGAAGTTGAAGTTCGTCGTTGCGGCGCTCGGAGACGATTCGGGCATTGTCGGCGCAGCCGCCATCGGTCGCGCTCGTCTGCTTGACACCTAACCACCTAGAAGGAGCGCACATGGAGGTTCGAGTCGGCCCAGCGGCCGTCACGATTCACAGCGACACCGAGTTCGCCGTGTCGGAACTCAACGGCGAGATGTCATCGACCAGCGAGCAGGGCTACTTTGCCTCCGACACCCGGTTGGTGTCGGGCTATCGGCTGAAGCTGTGTCGGCAGCGGCCGACTCTCTCCAACTCCTCAGCGGTGGACAATCATTCAGCGAGGTTCGAGTTCACCAACCCAGTCCTGCTCGGTACGGACGGAGTAGAGATCCCGGCTCGCAGTTTGCACCTACGTCTTGATCGCACGATCGGCCACGGCATCCATGAGGACTACGACCTCACCAACTTTGGTCGTCGCCCGATTGCCGCAAGCCTCGAGATCGACATCGAATCGGACTTCGCAGACCTCTTCGACGTAAGGATCGGCCGGGTACTACGACGCGGGTCGCTGCAGAGCGAATGGGCCAAACACGCGGGCACTCTTGTCACCCGCTATCACAACGAGGGCTTCGAGCGCAGCATCGCTTTCCATGTGGAACGCGCCGATTCGGCGCCCGAGTTCGCCAATGGCGGAATCATGTTCCGACTGAACCTCGAGCCGGGTCAGTCGTGGCACACCTGTCTGTTGTGGCGGCCGATCCTCGACGGCGCCGAGCCCGAGCATCCGCCGCGAGAGTGCCACAACCTGATCGGTACCACTGAGAGTGATCGCGCCCAGCGGGCCTGGGTCGCCGAGACGACCCGGATCACCGCCGGCGATCCGGGCGTGACTGCGACCGTTCGCCAATCGGTCGACGACCTTGCCGGATTGCGCATGCATCGCAATGACTCCTCGCCCGATGACGCCCAGTTGGCCGGCGCTCAACCGGACCTGTGGGTCCCGGCGGCTGGGGTGCCGTGGTTCGTCACCCTGTTCGGTCGCGATGCGCTGACGGTGTCATTTCAGACCTTGTCGCTGACGCCGCGGTTGGCGGTGGGGAGCTTGCGCGCCCTCGGCGCGCTGCAGGCCGATGCTTACGACGACAACCGGGACATGCAACCGGGAAAGATCGAGCATGAAGTGCGCTACGGCGAACTCGCTGCGCTGCGCCTCGTGCCGCACACACCGTATTTCGGTTCGCACGAAGCGACCACCTTGTATGTTCTGGTGGCCGCTCTGTCCTGGCGGTGGCATGGCGATCGGGCGGCGCTCGATGCGGTGAGAGATCACGTCGATCGGGCGCTCTCATGGATCGACACCGATGGTGACGCCGACGGTGACGGGCTCCAGGAGTACCAGACCCGCTCACCGGCTGGATACTACAATCAAGGATGGAAAGACTCCCCTGACGCGATCGTCGGTGCCGACGGTGAACCGGCGAAGCTGCCGATTGCCCTGTGCGAACACCAGGGGCTGGTGGTCGCGGCCAAGCGGGCTTGGGCAGAGATCCTTGACGAGGTCTATGGCGATTCCGCCGGGGCGGTTCGTCTTCGTGATGAGGCTGCCCGTCTGGCCGAGGCAATCGAGTCGCGCTTTTGGTGGGAGGAGGAGGGCACGTACTACCTCGGTCTCGACGGCGACAAACGTCCGATTCGCGCGGTGGCTTCCAATGCCGGCTACCTGTTGTGGTCGCGGGCGATCGAGCCGGACCGGGCGCGGCTTGTCGCCGCCCGACTCCTGGCGCGCGACATGTGGAGCGGTTGGGGCATCCGCACCCTCTCGGCCGACCACGTCGCCTACAACCCGTTCTCGTACCAGGTCGGGTCGGTGTGGCCGCACGACAACGCCATCATCGCTGCTGGATTCCACAACTACGGGCTCGACGCGGAGGCAACTCAGGTAGGTCGCGGGCTGTTCGACGCTGCCGCTCGCTTCGACTCGCGTCGGCTCCCCGAACTGTTCGCCGGCCTCGAACGCGATGAAGGAAGTTTCCCCGTCCAGTACCTTGGGGCCAACGTCCCCCAGGCGTGGTCGTCCGCCGCTGTTGTGCACCTCGTCAGCGTGTTTGCCGGGCTGGAGGCCGACGCCCCCAACCGCATCCTTCGACTTCGTCCTGCCCTACCGCCCTGGTTCGGTGACCTTCGTCTGGACAACCTCACCGTCGGTGACGCAGCGGTCGACCTGCACATCATCAGACAGCCCGATGGAAGTCACACTGTCGACATCGACAAGCGCCGAGGGGAACTGGAAGTCATCCTCGAGCCCTGACGCTTCGACCAGCCTGACCCAGGCTCTCCTCGGACAGTTCAACCGAGCTTCGCACTTCGTTCACCCAGAGTGCCCCGGCGCTTCGGCTGGTCGAAACTTCCCACGTCTACTGTCAGCATTTCGGCGAATCTCCATGACCGGCCGCACGAGTCGGCCTCACCACATTCGAAGGAGTCACGAAATGAGAAACAAGAAGCTGGCCACGGCCGGCCTGTCAAGCGCACTGCTGATGATGAGTGCAGCGGCCGTCCTCGCAGCACCGGGAGGCAGCACGGGCCCGACGAGCTCGCAGAGCCCCTATCTCGTGCGCACGAGACCCGGGATCGTCACCACGAGCATCCTCACCACCGGCGACACTGTCGGCGGTTACACGATGGCTGGAATCCCCGACGGTCTCGGGGCATTCGACAACGGGAACGGCACGTTCACCGTGCTCATGAACCACGAGCTCGGCAACACTCTTGGGGTCGTCCGTGACCACGGCGCGATCGGCGCCTTCGTGTCGAAGTGGATCATCGAGAAGAAGTCGCTGAAAGTCGTGTCGGGCGAGGATCTCATTCAGACGCAAGTGCTGACCAGCGGCAGCGCGGCGCTCAACCGGCTCTGCTCGGCTGATCTCCCCGAGGTGTCCGCGTTCTACAACGAGGAGACAGGACTCGGCACCAAGGATCGGATCTTCATGAACGGTGAAGAGAGCGGTACAGAGGGTCGAGCCTTCGGCAACGTGGTGACCGGACCCGACGCCGGCACCAGTTACGAACTTCCATACCTCGGCAAGTTCGCTTGGGAGAACTCGGTGGCGATGCCCGACTCGGGTGACAAGACCATCGTCGTCGGCCTCGACGACGGTACAGGTGGCCAGGTGTACGTGTACGTCGGCGACAAGCAGGCCACGGGCAACACCGTCGAGAAGGCCGGGCTCACCAACGGTGTCCTGTACGGGGTGAAGGTCAATGGAGTGCCGACCGAGAACGATGCGACATCACTGCCCGCCGGCGGCGCGTCGTTCACCCTCGTTCCACTCGGCGACGTGTCGGCCAAGACGGGTGCGCAACTCAACAGCGAGAGTGTGGCCGCAGGGGTCACGACCTTTGCCCGGCCCGAGGACGGCTCGTGGGACCCGAGTGACGATCAGAACTTCTACTTCGCGACAACAGCCAGCTTCACCGGCGTATCACGCGTGTGGAAGCTGTCATTCGACGAGATCGACGACGACAGCCACGAGAGCGACGACCACGAGAGTGATCACAGCTCCAACGGGGTGACTGGCGGCAAGGCTGCCATCGCCGTGCAAGGGCCGGCCTACGACCCGACCAAGTCGAGTGCTGACCAGGCTGGCCCGCGAATGATGGACAACCTCACCGTCAACTCCCGTGGTCAGGTGATCATTCAAGAGGACGTCGGCAACCAGGACTACATCGGTGGTGTCTTCCAGTACGAACCGAAGAATGGCAACGTGCAGCGCATCGCTCAGCACGACCCGGCACGCTTCACTCCGGGCACGCCGCCCCCCGCCGGGTTCCTGACCCGCGACGAGGAGAGCTCCGGCGTCATCCCTGTGCCGTTCCTCGGAGAGGGCAAGTACCTGCTCGACGTGCAGGCGCACTACAGCACCGGTGATCCCAAGACCGTCGAGGGTGGCCAGCTCTTGCTCATCAACATCCCGCCGGGCAAGCCCGTGCGCTGATCACAGCTCACAGCCCCACAGCGGCAACAACGACACGAGCGAATGATGAGGCCCCCGGTTCGCCGGGGGCCTCCTCGCGCACCGCGCCGCCGACATCGGCAGCAGACGACCCGCAGATGCTAGTTCTGCGGCACCGTGTGCTCGCCGGTGAGCAGGTCGCTGGTGAGCGGGAGGTTCAAGCCCATTCCGCGCTGCTGGTGGTCGCCGACGAGACAGACCACGCCGATGACGTCGCTGCCGGTGCGGGGGAGGCGCACGTACGTGTCGCGCCCCGACGGAACGAAGATCGACGTGCCAAGGCTTGGCACGTCGAACGTGTGTGGAAGTGAACCAGTGTTGCGAAGGTGGATGACGCCACCGTCGACGACCGCACCCTCGGGAACGAAGCGGTAGTCGATCATCTCGACCAAAGTCGCCGCATTGCGTTCGGCTGCAGAAATGCCGCCGTCGGTTGCAGCGCTCGCCTCATTGCCGGCGGCAACGAATACAAGGGCGCCGATGCATCCCGCAGCTGCGACGGCGAGGGCCGCCGGAAGCAGCCGAACACGATGGTGACCAATGGGCGCTGCGCCACCGAAGACGGCAGCGACACCGAGGACAGCAGCGAAGCAGGCCGCGACGACGATGATCACGGAACCGAGGAAGTACGGAGTTTCCCCAGGGCGGGCCAGGTCGAACGCGACGATCCTGCCGGCGATGGTGAGCACCGCCGAGATGGGGACGAGGCCGGCCAGACACGCCCACCGCAGGCGTATCTTCCGCAAGCGGATCCTGCAGACGATGATCCTCGGTGCGCTGGTGGTCGATCCGCTCCCCCGAGGAGGTGTGTCAGCAGATCTCGGCGTGCGCCGCGGCGATGGGAGTGAGCGACGACATGCTGACGGTGCTGCAGGCTCTGGCGCGCGGTGATCGCGGCCTTGCACTCGCCGACTTCGAACGCAGTGGGTACACCGCTGGGTGGACGTCGAGCGCCACGGCGGTGCTGCAAGCTGCTGCAGAAATCGAAGGCCTGTGGGGTGCGGTGAGCGACGACCCGGCGTCGGCGGCACGATGGGAAGCACTCGCCCATAGTCCAGAAGGGTCACTCGGACTACAGGTGTGGCGGTTCTACAAGTCCCGCGGGTTAGGGTTCCCCGGCTCGCCCGGTTCGGCACCGCCGTACCTCGCCCAGAGACCGGATCGATCAGCCGCGGCGCACTCACGCTTGGTGATCAACGGTTGCTCGACCCGGACTGGTTCGCGGAGGCGCACCGACCCGTCGAGGAGGTTCGCGCCGACATCGGCCTGGTTGAAAAGTCCGATAGAGCGCGACGCCGGCTCGCGAGGACCATTCGAACTGGGCTCGCTTTCGCCGTTCCAACACGACGCCGGCGTCGTACTCGCTGCCGAGGAGCGTCGAAATTACGAGGCCTGGACGACCTGAGCTGCCGCGAGTACTGGACCTGGCGAATTGGAGCGCGCTGAGCTGATGAGGACGTTCGGCCCTGGTGCGCCGCCGAGGTGGGCGTACCGTAGTAGCTGAAGAGAACGCCACGCAGCAGCGCACTTGTTGCGGTGGGCACGCCGCGTTCGCGAAACGCAGGAAGGAGCCCGCCATGCTTCGCACTGGCACTCCAGCAGTCCTCATTGCTTCGCTTGCCCTGATGGGCGCGTGTAGCAGCAATGGATCCAGTGGTGGGACGGCGGTCGCGTCGTCGACATCCGTCAGCGCGCCGCCAGATACGACGGCGCCCACGAGCATGACACCTACGACCGTGACACCTACGACCGTGACACCTACGACCGTGACACCTACGACGACCGTGCCGGTAGAGATGCAACCGGCGATCTGGCCCGCGGCCGATGTATTGTTCAGCAGCCCTGAGGCAGCGGCCACCGACTTTCTCTCCAACGTGTTCGGCGACGGGCCGGTGGTTGGCGAGTTCATGGCCGGCGACTCGCGCAGCGGGGAGCTCGAAGTGTTCGCCACGGCGGCAGGCGCACGGATCGGTGAAGCTCGCAGCGTGCTGTTCATGCGTCAGCTCGGCCCAGACGACGGCTGGTTCGTCCTCGCCGCCGCGAGCAACGTGGCGACCATCACCACGCCCGAGTCGATGGCTACCGTGCCCGCCGGAATGCTGACCGTCGAAGGGTTGGGCACCGGCTTTGAAGCGACGATCGTGGTGAGCGCGTTCGTAGCCGGTCGGCCCAACAGCGAACTCGACCGAAAGGTGGCCATGGCCGGAAACTTCGGCGAGGCGCTGCCCTACACGATGACGCTCGACCTCAGCGCAGCAGCCCCTGGTGACGTGGTGATGCTGCTGATCCGCGGTGGCACCGGCCTGGAGACCGACCCAGGCGACTTCGGCGCAGTCCCGGTCATCATCGGCTGACCGAACCTGTGAAGCGGACACCGGTTGTGTCAGTCAGGCGTCAGCAGGCTCTTGGACCAGACGGGTCCGGACGCCGATTGCCGCGGTGACGGGGTAGCCCGCCAGATAGCGGTCTTCCTCGCTTTCTCCGCCCCAGAAGCCGTACTCGTGGTTCTCGCGGGCGAATTGTCGGCACTGCTTCCGGACCATGCACATTGCGCAGAGCTGGGCAGCCTTCTCTTCGCGCCGAGCTCGTGCCTGGGGTCGTTCGGCCTTCTTTCCGAAGAACAGCTTCGTCTGGGACTTGCACGTGGCGAGCTCTCGCCAATCCAGCCTGGCAGGAAGTTCGTCGTCGAAGATTTCGGCGGAGCTCATGTTGCGTCCGTTGTCGTGAGCAACTCGGCAGGGACGTCCGACGAGTTCATCGACCTTGATGCCGAGGAATGTTGAGTGGTGGTCATTTTCGTCCTTTCGGGCCGATGCACGCCCCGGCACTCGCAAGGAGGTCGAGTGTCAGGGCGTGCTTTGTGCTATCCGGCCCCGTCAAATTATCTATCTTTAGTACAAATTAGCTCCTTTCAGTCGAATTTTGTTTGAGGGTGTAGGCTCGACGACGATGCCGACTACAGGAGATGACCGAATCGATCTCCAAGCTGCCGCCGACCAGTTGGGTGTCCACTACCAGACCGCCTATCGCTGGGTCCGCAGTGGCAAGCTCCGTGCGGACCTCATCGGCGGGCAGTACCTGATCAGCCGCAAGGAGCTCGGGGCGGTCGACGCAGGGCGTCGATCACCGACACCTCCTCCTCCACCGCGGCCGAAGCGGATCGCCACGTCGTCGTCGCGGATGCACGAAGCACTGGTCTCCGGTGACGAGAGCACCGCCCGTACGATCGTGCGCACCCTCCTCAGCGAGGGGACCCCGATCACCGGTGTCGTGCAGCAGGTCATCGTCCCGCCGCTCGTACGGATCGGTCAGGCGTGGAGAGACGGCAAGCTCACGATCTGGGTCGAACACCGTGCGTCGGCGATCGTCGAGCGCATCCTCGGAGAGATCGCACCCAATCCCCGCGGTCGACGGCGCGGGACTGTGGTTGTCGCTTCGGTCAGTGGCGACCACCACTCACTTCCGACCTCGATGGCGGCGGTGACGCTTCGGGCCGACAACTGGCACGTGGAACACCTCGGCGCGGACATGCCGCCCGACGAGTTGCTTGAGTTCTGCGCCGAGCACGACGTCGACGTCGCAGTCATCTCCTCGACGAATCCAGACACAGCTGAGCTCGCGGCCGAAACCGCCCAACGTTTGCAAGAAACGGGCACGCCTTGTGTGCTCGGCGCACCCGGACGGACGCTCGATGATCTCGTCGCCGGCGTGCGAACCGCAGCCGCTGCATGACAGCGCACGATGAGGCTCAGGTTGCTCAGCCTGTCTGCAGCGCCTGCGCCAGGTCGGCGGCCAGGATCGGATCAAAACCGCCCTTGCCCGACCATCCAACCTTCCCTTCGGCATCGATGAGAACCACTGCGATCGTCGAGCGGTCATCGATGTTCAGCGGCTGGGTCACCCTGTTCACGTTGCCGTAGAAGGTCAGCGTTCGCCGCAGGATCTCCGGCACACGAATGGCCGATGCCATCCCCCCGTCGATGAACCTTCGTGCGGGCGCCCAGATCCGCCCGATGGTGGGTACTTCGTAGAAGCGGAGAGCGGGATCGGCAGCTGCCTGCTGCTCGAGCCACGGAACCCAGGAGTCAACGAGCGACTGGTGGTTGCGCTGGAAGGCGATCAGCACCACGTTGTGTGCGCCTTCGAAGGCTGCCGGTAGTTGGACATCAACGCCTAGAAGGTTGCGAGCGTCGACGAGTGGAAACATGACAGCGCGTTGATCACCCATGTAGTCAGACACAATGCACCTGTACCCCATCATGCACCGATCAGACTGCCGCTTGCATTGCTCGGGCCGCGCGACGAACCGCTCGTCGGTTGGCCACCCGATACATCAGTGCCCAGGCGACGGCGATGATCGAGGCAGCCGCACCGCCGCGGTACAACCACGATGTGGCGTCGGTACCGGCGAAAGCGGCGTGCAGGCTCGTGAGCCAGAACGCGACGTAGCTCGACAGGTGCACTGCTCGCCAGAACTTGCGGGGCAGGCGTCGCGTCGCCAGCGAGGTGAGCTGGACGGCGATGAGGAGCCAGGCTCCGAGAATGCCGAGCGTGACTGCTCCGGGCTTCCAATCCGAGGCGTATGGAATGGCGATGTCGGCAAGGCCGAAGCTGACGTAGCTGTCTGCTACAAGAGCGACGAGATGAATCGCAAGGAAGGAAAGCATGAGTCCTGCGAGCCAACGGTGCAGCGCCAGCAGCCACTGCGGCCGGCGCTGCTCGGGGAACGCCTGGGTGGAGAGCAGGATGCCCCAGATCACCGCCAGCGTGAGCATGATCCACGCGACGATCCCCGAGGCGCGGGTGAGATACCACCAGAACTGCGGGTTCATCACGCCCCGACCAAGGGTCGCTGCTCGATGTCGGCCAGGTCTGCGGTCATCCGCGCCGACGAGTCGCCCCGGACGAACGCGATCCCACTGAAGCCGTGGCCCTCGAGGTAGGCGAGCACGCCACGGCTGCCGATGCCCACTGCGGCTGTGCTGTGGACCTCTGCCAGCCAACCCGATGGTGCGATGACGGTGACGGCCTCGAGGTCGGTGGTGGACGATCGTTCGGTGGCCGGATCGATCTGATGATGTCGCTCGACGCCCTCGACCATCCACCGCCGGGAACGTGTGCTCGACGTCGCCACGCCACCGCCACTGATCGCCAGCGAACAGAGCAGCCCATGGGTCGGGTCGGGCCGTTCGACATCGACCAGCCAACCGGCAGCGTCGGGCGATGTGCCGTCCATCGACAGGTCGCCACCGATCTCTGCCATGGCGCCGGTGGCACCGGCAGCGAGCATGCGCCCGACGACGATGTCGGCGGCGAAGCCCTTGCCGATGCCACCAGGATCAAGGCTGAGGCCGGCGGGGACCGTGACGGTGTTCGCTGCCGGGTCGAGATCGATGTCGTGCAGCAATCCAGCCGACCAGGCAGTTGGCTGGTCGGGCACCTCGACCACGACGGCCGGATTCACCCAGCTGCTCGTGTAGCCCTCGGCGAGGACTGCCGGCAGCACGCTCGGGTCGAAGCGACCAGCTGTGCGCTGGTAACCCTCGACCATCGCGTCGAGTAGCGCAATGGTCGAGGGGTCGACGGTGAGGGGCCCACCACCGGCCACGCCGAGTCGGTTGATCCGGCAGATGTCGCTGGTGGGGATGAAGCGGCTCCAGCAGCGCTCGAGGTGCTCGAGATGCTCGACGGCGTTGTCGAGACCACGTTCGAGCACCTCGGCACTGGGACCCATGGCGATCAGGTGAAGGCTGCTGGCCATCACCCGACTGCGACGCTCGACGACTACCGGCCGTTCAGCGACTACCGGCCGTTCAGCGACTACCGGCCGTTCAGCGACTGGTGGACGCTCATTTGCTTCCATTGGTCTTCGCCGCCGGAGCCTGGGAAACGGGGGCCGGCCTCACTGTTGGTTGGGCGGTCAGCGCAATGGGCTGCGACGGTGTCGCCGTCACCACTGCAGGCGCACCTGCCACCACTGCGGGCGCACCCGTCACCGCTGCGGTCGGTGCGCTGCCGTCGGCGGGATGGATCACGACCACCACCTGCGCGGGAGCGACCGTGTTTGCCGGCGGCGTGCTGGCGGATGCCGCACTCGCATAGCCCATTGCTGCGACCAGGCCGAACATGGTGGCAAGACCGAAGCCGGTAGCGGCAATCTTCGAACCCAGGGCCGGGCTGTGACGGGCTGGTGCGCCGCGGGTAGGCCCGGCAGCGGAGTTCAGCGAAGCGGTTGCGTTGGCCGGATTGCGTGCTGCCCGGCGGCGCTGGAGCTCCTCGACCTTGGCCCGCTGGGCCGCGGCGTGCTCGTCGCTCGGCAAGTTCATCTGAACGTCCATGATCGGCTCCTTGGTGACGGTCTTGATGGGGTCTGTGTGTGCGTGTGTGTTGCGGTCGGTCGGTCCGGCGAGGTCAGTCATCGTCCTCGCCGCCTTCATGGCCGCTGTCCTCGTGCTCCCCGCCGCCGTAGGTCGCCACAGGCGCGGCAGGGGTGACGATCGGCTCGTTCACGCTGGCGGAGATGTTGCCGTCGGCGGTAGTGGAAGCGACGAACTCCAGCGTGCGTGCGCCGTTGGTCATCGTGACGGTCAACTCGGTCGTGCTGGTCTGGCGCAGGGTCCAGGTCCAGCCAGCGGCGGGCGAGACGCTGTCGAGCCGGAGCCCAACATCGGTCGAAGCGACGGCCACCGTGCCGGCGACATCGACGGCGAACTCTTGGACGCCGGCGGCGCTACTGGGCGACGGGATCGGCGCCACAGAGCTGTTGGGGAGGTAGACGTCGACGACCTGATTGGTCGGCGTGGTGAGGTCACCGGCGGCCGACACGGAGCCGGCCGTGCTGTTGGAGGCTGCGTTGAGGATGCCGATGTTGGCACTGACGGCCGTGGCTCCTGCGAGACCGACGGCGACGATGGAGACGATGGTGATCACGCGGGTGCGCCTCGTGAACCATCCGGAGTTCTGTGTTGAGGTCATGCCCTAAAGGTACGGAACGGTCGGCGAGGGCCCGGCCAGGCACAGGTAAAGGTTCGGTAAAGGTGACTCGCGGCCCTTTCGGGCGCGCGCTCAGGCATGCATGCTCGACAGATGAGAATCCTCGTCGTCGAAGACGACCCGTCCATCTCGGCGCCGCTGCAAGAAGGTCTCATGCGCGAGGGCTTCGACGTCGAGGTCGCCAGTACCGGTGCCGCCGCCCTCGCGGCCGCTCCTGCCGACTTGGTGCTGCTTGATCTCGGGCTACCCGATCTCGGGGGAAACGTGGTCTGCCAGCGCTTGCGGGCGCGCAGCAGCGTGCCGATCATCGTCGTCTCCGCTCGCGGCGAGGAGATCGATCGCGTCATGCTGCTCGAGCTCGGTGCCGACGACTACGTCGTCAAGCCATTCGGGTTCCGTGAGCTCGTTGCCCGCATCCGTGCGGTCACCCGCCGAATGTCAGGTCCTGAGCCCACGCCGGCAGCTATGGAGTTCGTCGTCGGCCCGCTGCGCATCGACCGGAGAACTCGGATGGTCGTGTTCGACGGGAGCTTGGTGGATCTCACCCCGAAAGAGTTCGACCTGCTGGTTTTCCTCGCATCCGACGTCGGCGGAGTGCGCGGCCGCGATCAGCTGATCCAAGCCGTGTGGGACGAAAACTGGTGGGGGTCGACGAAGACCCTCGATGTGCACATCGCGTCGCTGCGCAAGAAGCTGCGGCCGGAGCTGATCGAGACAGTCCGGTCGGTCGGGTACCGGCTCGTCGATCTCGCAGTGGGCGACGCGTGACCCGCCGCCTCATCGTCAGCTACCTCGCGGTCACCTTCGTGGTACTGCTGCTACTGGAGCTACCGCTCGCTGTCTTCTACGCGCAACGCGAACTGGAGCGCCTGACCTCGGCGGTCGAGCGCGACGCAGCGGTGGTGGCGTCGATCTACGAGGACGACCTCGAGGCCGGGGTCATGCCCGACCCGACGCCGGCCCTCATCTACGAGCGTCGGACCGGCGCGCGTGTCGTGGTGGTCGACTCTCGGGGGGTCTCTTTGATCGACACCGAGCAACCGTCGCAGCGCGACTTCTCCACCCGGCCGGAGATCGCGATCGCTCTCACCGGCCAGCGCTCCGTCGGGACTCGATCGTCCGCAACACTCGGCACCGACCTGCTGTACGTCGCGATCCCGGTCTCCTCCAGCGGCGTGGTGCACGGAGCACTGCGACTCACGCTGGACACGTCCGAGGTCGACTCGAATGTCCATCGGTTCTGGCTGGGTCTGGCTGCAATCGGCGTTGTGGTGATGAGCGCCATGAGCCTGGTCGGTTGGTTGGTCGCCCGGTCGGTCACGCTTCCACTGCGCAGCCTCAACGACACTGCGCGCCGTTTCGGCAGAGGCGACCTCACCGTCGAGAGCGACCATGCCGAGGGGCCACCTGAGTTACGGGAGCTCTCGAGCACCATGTCGACGATGGCTGGTCGGCTCGCAGCGTTGATCGACGAACAGCGTGCCTTCGTGGCCGACGCGTCGCATCAATTGCGCACGCCCTTGACCGGGCTGCGCCTGCGCCTCGAGAACCTGCAGGCCGGTCTCGCCGATGCCGACGCCGCTCAGGTCGATGCGGCGATCGACGAGATCACCCGGCTGTCAGCGCTGGTCACCGATCTTCTACAGCTGGCACGGGCGGACCGGCAGGCCTCGGTCGGTGCCCACGACCTGAGGCAGCTGGCTGCCGACCGCGTCGACACATGGAGTGCAATTGCCGACGGCGCAGGGGTCGAGCTATCGCTGAGGTCCGATGCCTCGCCCGTCGTGGCGGCGGCGGTTCCTGGCGCGATCGAACAGATTCTCGACAACCTGCTCGACAATGCCGTCGCGGTTGCGCCACCCGGGAGCGTGGTGGAGGTCGAAGTGGGCGGTGGCGCGGTGACGCATCGACTTGTCGTCATCGACCACGGACCCGGGCTCAGCGACGAGGAGAAGGAACGCGCCTCGGGACGCTTCTGGCGTGGTGACACTTCCCGCCCCGGTACCGGCCTCGGCTTGGCCATCGCAACATCACTTGCGCGGGCCTCTGGCGGCTCACTCGCCCTCGGCGACTCGAGCGGCGGCGGGCTCACGGTGACGGTCGAGTTTCCGGCATGGGGTAGTGTCTCTGACAAGGCGATGGAGCTCGGCTGAACCGCCCGGCAGTGATGTCGAGCTGATGGCTCCTACCAGCAGAACCCGCACTTGTGGGTGCAGCTGCGTAGAGCCGGACGTAGCAGCCAAGCGTGTCCCGAATACCGGCCGTGAGGTAGTCGTCCGATGAAGAATCCATTGCCCTCGCAGTCATCGGCCTTGCGATGTTGTTCGGCCGTGACTGTCTCGGTTTGTCGTTGCCGTTGATCGACCAGGCGCTTGCAGGCGAGCAGCTGAGCTCCGCGGCGTTCGCGTTGAAGATCGTGTTCACCGCGGTCCCGCTGGGTTGCGCGTTCCCCGGTGGTGAGGTGACACCGCTGTTCGTGATCGGCGCCACCCTGGGGTCCGCGTTGGCTGCACTGTTACACCTGCCGGTCGCGTTGTTGGCGGCGATCGGGTTCGTGGCAGTGTTCGCGGGTGCGGCGAACACGCCGTTGGCGTGCACGATCATGGGTGCCGAGCTGTTCGGCGCAGGTGCGGTGGTGCCGATCGCGATCGGCTGCGTGATCTCGTACGTGTTCTCCAGCCACCATGGGATCTACCCGACGCAACCGATCCACGCCGCGAAGGGTCCGACGCGCATCCCCGGACGACCGACGCTGAACGCTTGGGGCAACCGCGAGACTCCGCCGGCCGACTGAACACAGGTGGTCGAGGAAGTCAGCGCAGCACTAGGTCACGGAGCAGGTGTACGCCGGCGAAGACGATGTAGGTGCCGGTGACCACGTTGACGATGACGCGGGCCACGTTGCGACGTGAGCTGCCTTCAGTTCGGGATTCGCTGGGCATATGACCTCATTGTGATCAGTGCATCGAGAAGGGGATTGAGATCGGACAAGTTGTCGACCTTCAGGTTTGCGCCTGGGGCGTGCGCGGCGATGGCGACGCCCAGATCGTGATCCTCGAGGTCTGCGAACAACACTCCGGATCGTGCGCCGCCACACCCGCTTGCGATGAAGCGAACCTCACGCGGCTCTCTGATCCACGCATCGAGGGGGTTGGGGCGCCCACGGCGAACCTGTGTGCTCTGCAATTGAGCAGCACGATTCAAGATGTGGTCGAGGCCTTCCAACGGTTCGACGTCGACCACGATCTCGAGGCGTTCGGCAACTGCCAGGTCGGTGAGGCGATCGAACAACCACGACACGTGTCAGCCTCGCCGAGAGAGGCGGCAGGGGAGCGCCGCGGTCGAGCGGCCGGGCGGGAGGTCGTGGCCAAGGTGTGGCTCGGGTGTCGCGTATGGCATGGGCGAGACAATCCCAGACGTGTGTGACGATTCTGTCGCGAAGCCGTGCGGATCGTGCGCCGATTCAGCCGGGCGATGCCAGCTGGGCGAAGTCGTCTCTTGATGTCGAGTCCTTCGTCGAGTCGCCGCCGGGGAGAGGGACAGCGATCGCCTCACCGGCAATCTCGAAGCGAACCCGTCCGACACCGCGTAAGTCCGTCAACGTGTAGACGATTTGGCCGAGCGCCCAAATCTGGTCTGCGGCCGGGATGTCGACGAATTCGCCGGCCAGTTGCACTGTTGCGGTCCCGCCGGATTTCTCCGAGCCGGTGATCATGGACGGGTCGGGGATTGCTGAACGCAAGCCGCGAGCGCCTTCTGCGACTGTCACGCCGGCGGTGACATTGGCAAGAGCCGAGGTGGTGTCCACTGGCGCCGGGGTACGGCGGGTGATCGAAACGAGCTGGTCGTTCTGAATGAACCAGGCGGCGGTCGACTCCAGCACGGGTCGTTCTCCAGCAGAGTCGGTGGGCGCCGTTCCGGGAGGTGTTTCACCGGCAATGGCCGTCGGTGAATCCTGCGTCGGAAATCCGCAGCCGGCAGCAGCCAGGATGAGCAATGCGAGGGCGAGACGTCGACTCACTTTTCGTTCCCTGGGATCTCGACGACAAATCGCGCGCCACTCATGGGGCTGTCCTCGATCCATACTCTGCCGTCGTGGAGCCGGACGTATTCCTCGACGAGCGAAAGGCCCAATCCGGTTCCCTTCGGGTGACCGGCGGCGGCAGTCGATGTGCCACGGTGGAACCTGCCGAAGACGGACTGCCGCTCGTCGGCCGGGATCCCAGGGCCAGCGTCGTCCACCACCAGGCGCAGCGCCCCATCGATGTGAACGCATTCGACCCGCGTCGCTCCTCCACCGTAGCGGGCGGCGTTCTCCAACAGGTTCGCGACCACCCGCTCGAAACGCAACGGGTTGACCTCGTGAACAATGGGGATACCAGCTGGCCCCACGAGCGCAGCGGACACTTCGTGAAGTCCTGCCTGCCGCTCGACGATTGCTGCGACGTCCACCAGCTCAGATACGACTTCTTCCCTGTCGGCATCGAGTCGGGCGAGTTCCAGCAACTCGAGTGTGAGTTGACGCAGGTGGTCGACCTGATCGCCGAGAACGTCGATCGCGAACGCGGTGCGCTCACCATTTCCTGAGCGTTTCGCCAGCGCCACTGCCGAACCCATCGCAGTCAATGGCGTTCGCAACTCGTGGCTGACGTCCGCGGTGAAACGCTGCTCGCGCTGTATCCGCTTCTCCAGGGCCTCGGCCATCGAATTGAACGATTTGGCGACTGGCTGCAGGTCGGCGTCATCACCCACTTCCAACCGTTGTCGCAGATCGCCCTCGCTCATTGCCAGCGCGGACGCCGCGACCGAGTTGAGCGGGCGCAGGACACGACGGGACAGAACCCACCCCGACAGGGCTCCTACTGCTGTGGTGACCGAGGCCACGATCGCGAGGACCACCGCCAGGGTGCGCAGGGTCCGCTCGTACTCGGCGGCGGGCACGAACTCGAAGTAGACGGCGTCGGACGCAGCAAGCGGGATCCCGATGACGAAGTACGGAACCTGGTTGGCAACGATCCGCTGCGACTGCGGGGTGCCGGCACGCGCCGCGTCGGCCAACGCCGTCGGAACTCGCGATTGGTCGAGATCGACGACCACCGAGTACCAACTGTCGTGCACCTGCAGGACTGCCCGCCCCTTGGTCTGCTGCAGTACCGCGAGGACCTCCTCGTCGGTGCCGTCAGCAAGTCCGGACAGCTGTCCGCTGAGCACCTGTGCGTGGAGCACACCTTGCTTGACCGCCAATGACTGCCGTTGGTCGAGCAGGTACCAGCGCGCCAATTGGTACGTGGACAGGCTCAACACCAACGACAGTACGAACGCGAGCAATGCGAATCCAGCGGTTGACCTTCCGCGAAGACCACGGGGCAGCAGCCGCATCAGGCCTCTCGACTCAGTTTGTAACCCAAGCCGCGGACTGTCCTCAGGACCGTGGGTTGGGAGGGGTCGGTTTCGATCTTCGCTCGCAGTCGTGCAATGTGAGTGTCCACCAACCGGCCATCTCCGGTGTAGTCGTATCCCCACACATGCTGCAACAGTTGGTCGCGCGACCAGACTCGGTTAGGGAACCGCGCCAGATGGCACAACAGCTGGAATTCGGTGCGGGTCAATCCCAAGGTGTGGTCGCCGCGTCGGGCGGTGCCCTCTGCTGGCAGAACCTCCAGGTCGCCGAATACGAGCCGCTCGCCATCTGGTTCGATGGACCTTCGTCGCAGCTGCACCCGGACGCGTGCCAACAGCTCGTGGTCATTGAATGGCTTGGTGACGTAGTCGTCTGCCCCGATCTCCAAGCCCGTGACGACATCGTGGCTGTCCTGCTGCGCAGTCAACATGATCACCGGGAGGTTGCTCGTGCGGCGAATGTGGCGGCAGACATCGAACCCGCTCATGCCTGGAAGGCGGACGTCCAGCAGCACCAAGTCGAAGGCTTCGGACTCGAAACGCTCGATCGCCAACGTACCCGTGGACGCTTCCGCAACCTGCAGTTGCTCGTCCTCCAGCAACATGCGCAGCAGCGTTCGGACAACCTCGTCGTCCTCCACCAGCAGCACTCTTTCAGACACGCTTGCACCTGCTTCCTATTCGGTTGGGCGGGGACCAGCGACGGTAAGCGTAGTCGTGAAACACGCTCCACCCCGGCGGCGACACGTCAGCAAGCCTCCATCGGCAGGGTCGAGAGCGTGAGCAGACCCATCGCTAGTCCGAACCAACTGAGGCAGATTCCTGTGACGTTCGGCCTGACGCGGCGGCGAAGAGTGCGGCCCCGGCGAGGGCCGCGATGACCGATGCGACCAAAATTCCGATCTTGGCGTCGTCCTGGAGTGCTACATCTGAAAAGGCGAGGCCGGTGATGAACAGCGACACGGTGAACCCGATTCCGGCGACCGCGCCGACACCCATGATGTGTCCCCACCGGGCCCCCTCGGGGAGCCGTCCGAGCCCGAGCCGGACCGCCATCCAACTGAACGAGGTGACGCCGATGAACTTGCCGACGATGAGTGCGACGGCCACCCCGCCGAGTACCGCCGACGGAGACGTCAACGCTCCCGCCGACAGCACGATCCCGGCGTTCGCCAGTGCGAAGGTCGGGACGATGAGGTAGCTCGTCCAGGGATGCAGCGCGTCGATCAACCGATCGCATGCCGAGACCGAACCGCGGATCAGCGTCGCGGTCGTCCTCACTTCGTCTGCGCGGATGTCGTCGTCGTTCTGGAGCACATCGACGAGTTCCTCTGCCTCGAGCTCGGGTTGCGCCGGCCGGGCTGGCGTCAGCAAGCCCATGACGACGCCGGCGATCGTCGCGTGAACACCTGATTCGAAGACGGCCAGCCAGAGCGCGAATCCGGCGATCGCGATCAACGGTGGATAGACGATGCGCGATCGGTGCATCACTGCCACGAGTGCACTGATCACGACCGCGGCGACGATGAACCTGAGCTCCACTCGTTCGGTGTAGAAGATCGCGATCACCACGATCGCTCCGATGTCATCGACGATCGCCAATGTCAACAACAACACTTTGACAGTCGTTGGAACCCGGCTTCCGAGCAGCGCGACGACACCGAGCGCGAACGCGATGTCGGTGGCCATCGGAATGCCCCAGCCCTTGCTCCCGACGCCGCCGGCGTTGAATGCGAGGTAGATGGCCGCCGGGACGACCATCCCGCCCATTGCAGCCATCGCGGGCAACGCAATCGCGCGGCGATCGCGAAGCTCGCCGGTGACGAGCTCGCGTTTGATCTCCATCCCGACAACGAAGAAGAACATCGCCATCAAGAGATCGTTGACGACATGCCGGAGGTCCTCGTCGAAGGCGTAGGAGCCGAACTCGAACCTGACATTCGTCGACCACAACGAGTCGTATCCGTCCTTCCACGGCGAGTTGGCCCAGACCAACGCGACCACCGTCGCCGCAACCAGCACGATTCCACCAGCGGCCTCGACGTTCGAGAAACGCACGAACGGACGCACGGCCCTCGCGAGCGGGCGATCGCTCTGCAGGAATGTCGGCTGGGCGCTGGAGATCTGTGGGGCCGTCACGCCCAGGGGCCGTTGCCGGTCACTCGTTCCACCGAGACCCGGACGATGCGGCCCGGGGGCGGATCGTCCATCGGTGGGAACTTGACGCCTGCACCCAGGAATCGCGGGGCCAACTCCTGCAGCAGTTGCGGGGCTCCACCTTCACCGACGGTGGCAGTGCCGTGGAGTACTGCGTACCGCAACAAACCCGGCCCAGCAGTACCCGTGAGCTCGACACTGACAGCGACGCGCCCGTCACGTTCGAGGTTCCGGATCTTCTGCCCGGCGCCGAGGTGGGCGACCAGCAGATCGTCGCCATCGCGCCCCAGCCAGATCATGCTGACCTGTGGGGCGCCATCGGCGCCGATCGTGATCAAGTGTCCGTGGACACCATCGTCGATGGCCTGACGCAACTCGGGATGCAGCTCCACGACTGCAACCCTACGTGCTCCTCGACCCTCCGCCGAACTACGTCATCTTCCCGATGTGCGTCGTCGCGGACTCCTGAACGATGTCTCCAGGCCGGAAGATCCGGCTGATTCTTGACAAGGAGACCGTCATGACAATCACTCGGCCCAACAAGCTCGCCGTCATCGCCGTCATCGCCGCATTGGCGTCGATCGTCGGCGCCCGACGGGACCTCGCTGGTGAGCGGCCTCCCTGCAGGCGTGGCGACACGCACGTTCCGCCGTGAGCTCGAACATCTCGGGCTCAACTCGTCGCTGATGGCGTCGTTCGGACTCGACTCCACCCAGGGCGTTGGTGTCTCGGCCGATCCCGGCGCATTGCTCGGCCAAGCCTTCGGAGGCGGAGCGAATCGCTTCGTCGGCGGCATGAACGTGGCGCTGGTGAGTGCTGATGACGACGGCCTCACACCGCTCTCGTCGATGCCGTTGCTCTCACTGGGTGCATTGTCATCGAATCAGGGCAAGGAGTACCGGGGCCTCGACCTCCATTCCAACAGCACGTGACGTGCCCCACCTGACGTGCCCCACCTGACGTGCCCCACCTGACGTGACAGAGTAGTGGCGGCGACGCAGGGACTGAACGCATCGTCGCCACTGGCGTGTCTACAATCCGATTGATGGCTGCGACAAAAACGTCCCGTACCCGCCCGGACGAGTACTTCGTGGTGGTGATCATCGATGGCGCCGAGCGCAAGCTGGAGATGCCTGACCTCGCCAGTGCTGAGGTGCTCGCGGAGCAGATCCTGTCAGCAGCGGAACGACGCGAGACCCTGCGTCTCGTGATCTCCGAGCGTGACAGCGTCCAAGGCCTCGTGCAGATCGGCGCGATGGTGATCGACTTCGCCGGCGTCACACGGACCGAGGTGTTCGTCGACCGCCGAGCGATGGCCGGCGGATCGGTCGGCATCAAGCGTTGAGAACCCCGAGGCGACGAGCCTCGTGAACGGCGGCTCCACGTGTTCCCACGCCGAGCTTGGTCAGACAGTGTTCGATGTGAACGCCGACTGTTCGGGAGCTGATCGTCAAACGGTCGGCGATCTCTCGGTTCGTCAAACCCTCGGCGACCAGTGATAGGACTTCGAGTTCCCGTTGTGTCAGCGGCCCGTAGATCCGGCGGACCACCCGACGACCACCGGCCTCGACGATCGCTGTCTCGATGATCGTGACGAGTCCGGGCGCTGACAGCTGGTCGAGTTCTCGGAGAAGGGTCTCGAGCATGAGGAGATCGCGATCAGCCCTTGCCAACTCCACACGGCAACGCCATGCGTTGATCGGAGACGGGACGTTCGCCCAGGCGCTGGTGGCGTCCAGCCACGCCTGACGGTCACCTTCGCGCCAGGCCTCGATCTCGGCGTTGAGCGCAGTCGTTTCGCGGCCGACCGGCACCACATCGATCGGTGTCGTCGGCACCCCGCCAGCGCGCCAGATCGTGAGTTGAAGACGGAGCGCGGCGAGCTCGTCATCTGCGGTCACTGCCACCAACCCCTCCTCGGCTCGCGACCTGGCTGCGTCCAGATCTCGCCGAACGAGCGCGAGTTCGGCTCGTTGGAGAGCCCATTCGGCGGCGACGGTCGGATCACTCAGAACCGACGCGCGTGCCACCTGTTCGAGCTGTTCCTCCGCTCCCCGGGTGTCACCTCGAAGGATCGCAATCTCCGCTGAAAGGAGTGTGAGCAGTGCGTCGGCGTCCGCAGATCGGGTCCGACTTCGATCTGATTCGATTGCTGCACTGGCCGCGTCGAGCCGACCCATGAGCGTCAGGGCAACGGCCCGCGCGACGCCGAGCTGATCGCCGAGCCAACCAATGTTGCGGGCGTCGAGCCGGGCGAGTTCGTCGGTCGCCACCCGCACGACGTCGTTCGGCCTCCCAGCTCGCCACAACACGTAGACCTTGTTGCTGGCAATCCGGCTTTCGGTGACCAGATCCCCTGATCTCTCCGCGTTTGCCAACGCCTCGTCGAATCTGACCAGGGCGCCAGCGACGTCGCCGGCCAACGCTTGCGCCAACGCCAGTGCTGCGGTCGCAGCTGCTACGGCAGCGTCGTCTCCGCAGGCGGTCGCAACTTCGAGCGCTTCGTCCCCGCGGCTCACTGCCGCTCGTCGGTCGTCCAGGACCAACCGGAGTGCATCCAATGTCAGGACGTCGGCCCGCTCCACCGATGGGGCTCGTACGGCATCTGCGATCGCGAGTGCCGCATCGAGGAAGTCGTCCGCATCACCAGAACCCGCCTCTCGGCACGCCCGATAACGCAGAACGAGAAGCCCCATACGCGTCCGGTCATCGTCCCGTGACAGCCCGGCAAGCAGTGCGTCGGCAAGCCGATCGGCCTCAGCCCACTCTCCGGCAGCCACTGACCAGGTCGCGGCGAGGCGCCCCACTCGTTCGAGAACCTCCGGGCCGCCGACGTCGATGCTTCGCCGCAGCCAACCCGCAGCCGTGGCGATTGCGCCGGTGTCCTTGGCGGATCGCGAGGCGGTTTCCCAGGACGTCGCGGCGAGTTCGTTGCGACCGGCAGTCTCCCAGGCCATGGCGGCCGCACTTGACGCACCGACCTGCTCCAACACCGTGGCCACAGTTGCGGCGACAGGTTCCAATCGGTGATGAAGTAGTCCGTTGGCGGCCTCCACCCAGACACCATCGACCAGAGCGACGCCGTCGAGGCCGGCGTCGACAACACCGTGGGCGACGAGTCGACCGAGCACGCTCGGGTCGAGGCCGCAGGCGTCCACCAAGGAATGAACGGAAATCGCTTCGTCGGCGAGCCCGATCGCCGACACCAACGAAGCTGCATCCGGATCGATCGACGTGAGCATCCGAGCGAGAGTGTTCGTCTGGCCGCTCGCTGCCGCCAACGCCAACGCAACGCCTGGCCGACCACCCGAAGCAGCAACGATCATCTCGACATCGGCTGCCGCTGTTCCCGCGAGGAGGCTACGAATCTCGTCCTCCCCGAGCGGTTCGAGCCGGATGAGCGTCGGCGAGGCCGATTCTGCGATGTCAGCCCGACCGGCCAGGAGGACCAGCACGGGGGCGTCGTAGGACATGCGTCCCACCGCGTCGAGAAGCTGGGTCGTTGATGCATCGGCGGCATCGAAGCCGTCGATGACCAGGACCAGAGGGGCTTGCGCTGCAGCCTGACGTATTCGGGTCATCAAACCGCCGAGAAGGATCGTCGTCACGGTTGGTTCGTCGCTCGTGTTGCGAACCTCGCCGAGCCAGCCGCTCACTCCTCCGGGGCATTGGCTCAGCAGCCCGGCGAACGGCTCGAACGGAAGGCCCGCCCGGCGTGAGCAGGCTCCGAACCACCACTCGTGGTCGAGGCGGCGGCGGGTGAGCTGCTCGCGGAAGGCCGTGAGGAGGCGAGATGTCCCGACGCCCGGGAGCCCGTCCACACGAATCGTGCGCGCGGATCGCTCCCGACGGGTTGCATCGAACGCGTCGAGGAGATGATCCAACTCGTCGCGCCGCCCGATCATCTGTCCGATCGACTCCACCGATCCAGTGTGCCATACGACCCTGCAGGGACGTCAGGGCGACGGCGATGCTGCCACCGCTTCGCTGGCGGAGGTGCCCCCCTTTCTCATGTGGCGGGAATCGTGACGCGTAGTATCGGCGTGGTGAGCATTCGTATCGCCGTCGCCGAAGACAACGCGCTGCTGCGCGACGGGTTGGCGCGCCTGATCCACTCGACCCACGACTTCGAGTTGGTGGGCACCGCCGGCGACTACGACGAACTACTTGCCTTGGTCACCGCCAGCACGCCGGACGTGGTGGTCACCGACATTCGCATGCCACCCACCGGTACCGACGAGGGCATCAGGGCCGCAGCGGTGCTACGCATCAGTCATCCCGCCATTGGCGTCATCGTGCTCAGCCAGTTCGTGTCGCCCGCGTACGCCATCTCCTTGCTGTCGGAGGGCTCGGCCCGGCGCGGCTACCTGCTGAAGGACCGCGTCGCCGACGTCGACGACCTGGTCGCCGCCATCCGTGTGGTGGCCGCCGGTGGTGCGGTCATCGACCCCCAGGTGGTCGAGCAGTTGGTCACGTCGTCCTCCAGGTCGTCGAAGACCCCCATCGACTTCCTCACCCCACGCGAGCGTGAGGTGCTGGGCGAGATGGCGTTGGGGAAGTCGAACGCGGCGATCGCGGCGACGCTCGTGCTGTCGGAACGTGCTGTCGAGAAGCACATCAACTCCATCTTCTCCAAGCTGCACCTCACCGAAGAACGCGACGTGAATCGGCGCGTCGCTGCCGTTCTGCTCTACCTCACCGATGGTGATGCTGGCAACACCCCAGACGGCGTAGCAGCACGGTTTCCCCCGCGGGCTTGAGGCGCGACCATGAACCCCTCATGGAGGTTCTTCTGATGGAGCAGATGGGCGGGGACCGAGGTGGCGATGCCCGAGTCGTGCGGGTGCTGGTGGTCGATGACCAGGCACCGTTTCGCGCGGCCGCCCGCGCCGTCATTGCTCGCGTGCCCGGTTTCGAGTTGGTGGCCGAGGCCACCTCCGGTGAAGAAGCCGTCGAGATGGTTAGCCGTATGCGGCCGGCCGTGGTGTTGATGGACATCAACATGGGTGCGATGGACGGGATCGAAGCCACGCGCATCATCACCACCACGTATCCCGACACGTTCGTCGTTCTCGTGTCGACCTACACCGAGGCCGACATGCCGCCCGCCGCTCGGACGTGTGGGGCGGCGACCTATGTGAACAAGGACGAGCTCTCGCCCCGTGCGCTTCGTCGTCTGTGGGAGGCCGGCGGCGACCCCAACTGGCGCGGCTCGCCCTGACGGCCATGAGCGCCGTCGTTTGGTGGGTGCGTTCTCGCTGTCGAACGTGAGCCGAACTACGTTGTATGCTGGCATACATGCAGCGGACGACCGTTAAACTGCCAGACGAACTCGATGCGCGCCTTCGTCACGAGGCCGCACGACGAGGGCGCACGGTGTCAGAACTGACCCGTGAAGCCATCGAGAATCTGCTTGGAGCCCAACACGGCAAACGACGACTTCTCGCCGCGGGTGAAGGTGCAAGCGGTCGCGACGACATTTCGGAACGAATTGAGGAGATCCTTGCCGTCGAGGTCCAACCATCGCACTGATCGTTGACGCCGGGCCCCTCTACGCGTATGTCGATCGCGATGATCGGCACCATGCCGCCAGCTTGGAGTTACTCGAGACGCACCCTGGGCCGCTCATCGTGCCGACACTGGTCATCACCGAGGTCACCTATCTCGTGGGCACACGCCTCGGCGCGGATGCAGAAGTGCGGTTCCTCGGCGACCTCGCTGCCGGCAACCTTCTTGCGGAACCGGTCGCGGCCAGCGACTGGATGCGAATGGCTGAACTCGTTGCGACGTATCGCAGTCTCCCGCTCGGAACGGCCGACGCATCGGTGATCGCGACAGCCGAACGACTTGGAATCCGAAACATCGCAACGCTCGATCGCCGACACTTCACCGTCGTGCGATCACGGCTCGGCGACCTCAAGCTTGTGCCCTGAACCGGTCTGACGCCGCACTAACCGGCGCCTTTGGTGGCGTTGCGTAGGCGCTGGCGGGCATCGACCGATTCCGCCACCGGTACCAGTCGGCTGACCTTGCCCAGGCCGCGGCTGGGTGTGTTGGTGTAGATGGCCTCGTACTCGCTGTCGCGCACGAGGAAGGTCTCGTGCCAGATGCCGCTGCGGTCGTTCGTGCCGAGCCGCTTGAAATAGTTGCGCCACACGGCGAGGTGCGGGTCGTTCTTGTCCTTCGCGAACGCTTCCAGTTCTTCGAACGAGCGCCAATACTGCACGTTGACGAAGCCCATCGACTGGTAGCCGAGCAACCCCTTCTCCGGGTGTTCGACGAGGTACTGCAGCATGTGGTTCATCCCTCGCCGCCCACCGAAGTCGATCAGCGACTTGAACAACTACCACTTCGAGTTGACCGTGCGCCGATGATGAACACCACGAAGTCGCCCTCGATCTCGGCAGTCCAGCGTCCCTGATTGATCGTTGCCATATCGCCCCCATGCTGGTCGAGAAGACCGACCGTTCGGCGGCTCGGGGACTCACACCATCATCGCGCCAGTGGAAGGGAGCCGTGGACGGTGGTACCCGCGCCGGGTTCGCTCATCACCTGCAACGTGCCACCGAACGAGCCCATACGGTCGCGCATGTTGATGAACCCATGGCCACTTTCGGCGCCGCTGGCGGCGTCGAACCCGGGGCCGTCGTCGACGACCTCCCAGTGCAAGCTGGTCTCGTCCTCCCACACCTTCATCATTGCGCTGGCGGCCTCACCGGCGTGCTTGCCCGCGTTCTGAAGTGCCTCCATGCAACAGAAGTAGACGGCGGCCTCCACATCCTGTTCGTGACGGCCGACGGTGATCTCGGTGCCGGTGGGAAGCGCGGCGCGGGCGGCGGCGGCCGGCAGCGCTTCACCCAACCCTCCCGACATCAGCAGCGGCGGGAAGATGCCATGGGCCAGTGCCCGCAACTCGACGATGGCCTGTTGTAGGTCGCCGCGTATCTCGTCGATCATCGCCTCGGCGTCGGCCGGATCGTCGACGACCGAGTCCTTCGCCAGCCGCAACTTCACCGCCAGCGCAACGAGGTGCTGTTGCGCACCATCGTGCAGGTTCCTCTCCAGCTTGCGGCGTTCCGCGTCGCCGGCGGCGACGATGCGAGCACGCGACGCACGTAGCTCTTCGTTTGCGTCACGCAGTTCGTCGAGCGACGCTTGTAGGGCGGTATCGAGCTGCACGTTGTGCAGCGCGAGACCCACCTGGCGGGCCAGCTCGGTGAGCACGCGGTCGTCCTCCTCGGTGAAGGCGGCGCGGTCGACGGGGCGCTCACACACGATGAGGCCGAGCAGTTCGCCGCTGTGAGCTATGGGTGCGACGCGGACCACGGCGCCCTCGGTGTCGGCGAGGCCTGGCAGCCAGATGTCGAGCCACGTGCCGCCGGAAACGCCGGCCCGACTGACGACGGTGCGTTCCTTGTCGTCGACGGTGTACGGCTGTACTCGACGGTGCGGCACCATTGCCGCCACCTCGTAGTGGCCGTCGGCTCCGGTCCAGATCTGTGCGCTGCTCAGCTGCATGGACTTGCGCAGAGTTTCGGCAAGTTGCAGCAGCAGTTCGTCGAGCGGGATTGCGCGAGTGAGGCGCGAGCCCCACGTGCGTATCGCTTCGTCGGGGGAGACCCGCTCGCCGTACACGACCCGGTTGGCGCGCTCGGTGAGCCATCCGAGCGCAGGTTGGTACGCCAGTGCGGCGCCGGCCGCGGCAAGCATCGACAGCAACAGCAGCGAACGCTCGCTGCCATCGGGTTTGCGTCCGAACGCAGCCAGCGCCAGTACGTAGGCCACAACGATCAGAGCGGTGAGACCCACCAACGACACGGTGTGCGTGAGCAACCTGTCCACTCTGGCCAACATGCGCGGCACCGTGCCGGCAGCGATGGCAAGCGGGATCAGGCCGGTGGCGGCGAGTGAGATCTCGGCCTCGTGATGGGGCCAGTCGGCGATCAGCGACAACGCCACCGACACGAGGGCAATCTCGGCGGCCACCACCGCAGCCCACCCGATCCACTGCATGCGTCGTTGGTCGACTATTCCTGCTGCGCGATAGTTGCTGTGTGCTGTCGGCCCTGAAGCGAGTGCAGCGGCCCACAGCACAGCGACCGGCCACACGGCCACCGAACCGCGGTCGGCCGTCAGCGCCAGCCCCGTTGCGGCTGCGACCACATACCCGCCCAGCACGACGCGACGGTGCCCGGGGCGGGCCGGGTGGCCGTCGGGCAGTGTCAACAACAGACGGAACACGAGCGCGGGGGTGATGCTGACGGCGAGTCGCACGCCGGCGTCGGCGAGCAGAGCGCCGGCACCGACTGGCCGGCGGTGAACATTGATACTCCACGCGAGCGCGCCGAGAGCGGTGGCCACAGTGAGTGCCTGCACGATCCCAGCCGCAGGGCAGCGGTGCCGGATTGTCAGCAGGATGCCAGCGAGGGCCCATAGAAGGGCCAGCGACCCCAATACCACCAGCATCACCGAGGCCTGTCGTCCGGCGACGGCCAGCGCAGCGACGGCCGCGGTTACGCCCAGCGCGCAGGAAGCGAGGCCCACGGTGGCGCCACGTGAGCGGGCAGGCGCTGCGGTCGCCCTCGCCTTGCGGACCGGAAGCACGTCGATGTTCATCCGGACCTCCCGACTGCCAAACTTGTCAGCGTCATTTGCTCAGCCCTCGACGGACCGGTAGCCGTCGTCGACGACGCGGCCGTCCTTCATGTGAACGATGCGTTGAGCGGCGTCGGCCACCGGCTGGTCGTGGGTGACGAGGAGGATCGTCTGGCCGCCGGAGTGCAGCCGGGTGAACAGCTCCAGCACCTCCTCACCGCCTTCGGAGTCGAGCGCCCCGGTGGGTTCGTCGGCGAGCAGCAGGGTGGGCTCGTTGGCCAGCGCCCGGGCGATGGCGAGGCGCTGGCGCTGGCCACCTGACAGCGCAGTTGGTGATTGTTTGGCCTTGTCGCCGATGCCCAGCAGGTCGAGCAGGTCGCGTGCTCGCGTCTCGGCCGGGCGCCGCTTTCTCCCGGCGATGAGTGCCGGCATCATCACGTTCTCCAGCGAGGTCATGCCTTCCAACAGGTTGAAGAACTGGAACACGATGCCAATGTGCTGGCGGCGCATCAGTGCCAGTGCGCTTTCCGTCTTGCCGACCAGGCCGACTCCGGCCACGGACACCTCGCCCTCGTCGGGCGTCTCCAGGCCGGCGACGATGTTGAGCAGCGTCGACTTTCCACAGCCCGACGGGCCCATCACTGCGACGAACTCGCTGCGGGTGATGGCGAGGTTCGCCCCGCGCAGCGCCCGAACGGGTGCGGTCTCCTGTTCGAACGTGCGGAACACCTCCCGTGCATCGACGACGAGGTCGCTGCTCACATCGGTGTTGGCGGTCTCGGCTTCGCTGACGGTCATGATGCTGCCTCCTGAATGCGTGCTGGCTGGCTGGGCGCGGGTACGGGTGCAGTCCCGTTCTGCTGAGCTGGCGCGATCTTGCGCGCCCGGACGGGGTTGGAGCGTCCTTTGACGAGGTGCTCGCCGAGGTCCTCGGCATCGGGCTTCGTGGAGAGCTGTTCCCAGGTGATGTCGCTGACTACGATCTCCCCGTCGGTGGCGAACTGCTGCAGTCGTTGGCACAGGTTCACCGCGTCGCCGACGACGGTGTACTCCAACCGTTCCTCGGAGCCGAGCAGGGCGGCGGCCACGTCGCCCGAGGAGAGACCGATGCCCAAGGGGAACGGTTCCAGCCCTTCGGCGATCCATTCCACGTTCACAGCCAGCTGTGCGGCATGCATGGCTGCCGCCGCTTTCAGGGCTCGGTCGGCGTGATCCCGCGACGGTTCCGGTGCCCCGAACACCGCCATCACGGCATCACCGACGTACTGCATCACCGTTCCTCCTACATCGAGAATGGCACGGTTCATCTCGGCTCGGTGACGATTCAGCTGTTGGGCCAGCTTCGACGGGTCGGTGTGCTCGCTGATCGTGGTGTAGCCACGGATGTCACTCATCAGTACGGTGACGTTCAGCTGCTCGGAGTCGCCCGCATGCGCGCCGCGCGCGCGGATCCGGTCAGCCACACCGGTGGGCAGCAATCTCGACAGTGATTCGCCCTGCTCCTCGCGGGAGATGATCGCAGTGTGCATGCGCTTGAGCCGATCGAGTGCCCCGGCTGTTCCAGCAGACACGCCCTCGGCGAGTCGCAGGAACAAACCCTCCACGCGTGCTTCCACCGCACCGGGTGTGGACTTCGTCGCCACCGCGATCGCCTTGATCGGCTTGCCTTCGGCCACCATCTCCAGCAATGCGTCATCATCAGCATCGAGACCACCGGTACGTCGCACTGGATTCATCAGCGCGCTCACCACCACCGGGTCGAGCATCGAGCCACCCGAGGCCACCTCGCGGATCGCCCGGGCGAGCTGGTCGCCTTCGGCGATGCGGTCCTTCAAGAGGTAGGCGTAGCCAGCAGCGCCCTCGGACAGCAGGGCGATCGCATAGTCCGGGTCGTCGTACTGGCTGAGGATCACGATGCCGGTGCCGGGGTGGCGCTTGCGGATGATCTTGCAGGCCTCGATGCCTTCACGATGGAAGTTGGGGGGCATACGGATGTCGCTGACGACCACGTTTGGCGCAGCTGCTTCGGCGCCGGAGACGAGACCCTCGAAGTCCTCCGCCTCACCCACGATCTCGAGGTCGTGCTGGCGCAACAGCATCGCCTTCACGCCTTCACGGATGAAGACGCTGTCGTCGGCGATGAACACCGTGATGGCTCCCATGTCGAGAATTCAACTCCGCCCCAGGTTGTCGGGCGAGGGCGTGGCCTTGTGTGCGCGGGGGGATGCCAGCCACACCCTCGGATGCCGGTCAGCGCCCTGGCCGTGCCCGTCTGATGGGCGCACGATCCGAAATGCAAGCGACTCGAACGCAAGCCGGCCGAACGCGAGCCGTTCGAATGCGAGCCGTTCGAAGTGAGTTCGAAATGAAAGGGAGAAGACCATGAGGATCGAGCGCAGCGTCACCACCGTGTCCTGGATTCCCAGCGACCTGCTGGAAGGCATGGGGAAAATGGCCACCCGGATGAAGATGGCCCACCACGACCCGCCGCCGCCCGACTCGCTCGGTCCCGATGTGCCTGCGGTCATCTACGACCTACGGGTGAACGACCGTTTCCGGTTCGCCAACCAGCTGCGCGCCTTCGTCGAGGTCGACGATCGCGAAAGCATCATCGGGCACGGCTACTGCGGCGGCGGGTTCATCGGGGCCACCACCGTGGGCCTCGGGGTCGGGTCGATCACCATCCCAGCCGTGCAGCTCGACGACCTGCAGCGCGAACCAGAGGTGGGGGACACCTGGGTGCGGTTCACCCAAACAGTGGGCGGCCGCACCGGCGCGCCGATGCCTCGTGCGGTGAACCACCCGCCGTTCATCCAGTACCACGCGCCGATCGTGTGGACGACCCTCGAGCTCACGATTCACACCGACGGCAGCCACCAGGCCGCCATGGTGGGGGCGTCGGGCTTTCCGCGCCACTGGCTGTTCGACCACTCAGGGGCACTGGTCGCGAAGAGCAGCGTGGCCGAATACAAGAAGTGGATGAACGACTCGTTCGGTCGCCGGACCCCGTGGGGTGATGAGGATTCGCCGGCACTCGTCACCGAGGTGGAGACGCTGCTGGAGCGCGAACTGCAGGGCGCCATCATGCGCGGCGGCAAGAAGCCCGACGTGCGCCGCATCAAGGAGGGCAAGGCGCTGGTGGAACAGGGCTCTGTGAGCGACGAGTTGTTCCTGTTGCTCAATGGTGTGCTCGTGGTGGAGGTGGACGGCGAGCAGCTGGCGGAGGTGGGCCCTGGTTCCGTGCTCGGAGAGCGAGCGGTGCTCGAGGGAGGCGCCCGCACAGCCACGCTACGGGCCGTCAGCGAGTGCAAGGTGGCCGTAGTACCCGCCGACCGAATCGACCTCGATCGCCTGTCCGCGTTGGCAGGCGGACATCGACGTGAAGCCACTGGTTGAGACATATGCGTGAGCGACGCGAAGGTGACACGATCTGTCCGTGACGAAGAAACGATACGACGCGGTAGTGATCGGTGCCGGCCCTAACGGCCTGTCGGCCGCCGTGCGGTTGGCGGCAGCGGGGCGGTCGGTGCTGGTGCTGGAAGCCGCCGCCACCATCGGTGGCGGCACCCGTTCTGCCGAATTGACGCTGCCCGGGTACGTGCACGACGTGTGTGCGGCCGTGCATGCGTTGGGTGTGGACGCGCCGCCGCTGTCGTTGGATCAGCTCGGACCACATGGGTTGCGCTGGGCGCTCCCGGAGATCCCGCTCGCCCATCCCCTCGATGGCGGGCGCGCCGGCGTGCTGCACCGCAGCGTCGACGACACCGTGGCCGGGCTGGGCGTTGATGGTCGCGCCTGGCGGCGGCTGATGAACCCGTTGGTCGAGCACTGGTCGGAGATGCTGCCCCAGTTGCTCGGGCCAGTGCTGACGGTTCCCCGCCACCCCGTGGCCATGGCTCGCTTCGGCATGCGGGCAGTGCTGCCCGCCACGTGGGCAGCCCGTCGTTTCTACACCGACGAGGCCGCCGCACTGTTCGGTGGGTGCGCGGCGCATGCGATGTTGCCGCTCACCCGCCCGCTCACCACCGCCTTCGGGATGATGCTGGCCGCTTCCGCCCACGCCGGCGGCTGGCCGGTGGCAGTCGGCGGTTCGCAGTCGGTGGCCGACGCGCTGGCGGCGCAACTGCTCGCGCTCGGCGGTGAGATCCGCACCGGTGTGATGGTTCGATCGCTGTCCGAACTGCCGCCACACCGGGCCGTGCTGTTCGACACCAACCCGGCACAGCTCGCCTCCATTGCGGGCGATGCACTTCCGGCTCGCTACCGCGATCGGCTGCGCCGCTTCCGTCACGGCCCAGGTGCATTCAAGATCGACTACGCCCTCGACGGTCCGGTGCCATGGCAGAACGAGTCTTGCCGAAAGGCCGGAACGGTGCATGTCGTCGGTTCCTTCGCCGAACTGGTCGCCGCCGAGGCGGCCGTGACGGCCGGTCAGACGCCTGCCCGCCCATTGGTGCTGGTCGTGCAGGCGTCGTTGTTCGATCAGACCCGGGCTCCCTCCGGTAAGCACACGCTGTGGGCCTACGCCCATGTACCGCACGGGTACACGGGCGACGCCACCGCTGCGATCGAGGACCAGATCGAACGCTTCGCACCGGGCTTCCGTGACTTGGTGCTGGCGCGGCACACTCGTACGCCCGCCGACCTCCACGCCGACAACCCCAACTACGTCGGCGGCGACATCGCCGGCGGCGCGCACAGCGGCATGCAGTTGGTGTTCCGGCCCACGCTCGCCTTGCGTTCGTACGTGACGCCGAACCCATCGTTGATCCTGTGTTCGGCCTCCGCGCCGCCCGGCGCCGGTGTTCACGGCATGTGTGGCTGGCACGCCGCGGATCGGGCCCTTGCCGGCCCCTTGCGTCGCTGACTATCCACCCACGCACCACGCCGAGAACCCGAAGGTCGCGCGCCAACCCATTCGGCCAGAGGCCAACTCGGGTTGCATCCGCTGGGCGGGAGCGACGTGGCCGCACCTGCTGTTCCTGTCGCGGTTGCACGATGATCTTTAGTGGTGAGGGCCGCGACAGGTATGCCGGAACTACGTCGTGTGTTCGGCCGTCGGTTACGGTGAGAGCACAGATCGGTTGCGCAGCTCCGGGCCCCGGCAGCGCGTCGGATCACGTCGCAAGAAGCCGAGGGAGTTCGAGATGACCAGTCAGTCAGCGCAGGCACGAGCATGATGTCCGATTCCGGTGACGCACAGTTCGGTGCCGAGCAACTCGACGAGGAGGTCACGGGTCTGGAAGACCCGGTGACCAGCGACGAGGTGCGCCCCGACTACCCGCCCGACCACCTGGAAGGCGTGCCGTTCGCCGACGCCGACGTCACGGATGAGTCGTTCGAAGACCGGCTTGCACAGGAAGAGCCTGAGCAGTTCCCCGAGCCCTAGTCACGAAGGGCGGGTGGTTCATGCGGCGGCAGGGTCGTGGATCTTGACAGCGGTCTCCCCGTTTGTAGTGATTGCTGTAAACGGAACATGGTCGCAGCGACCGTTACAGTCGACGCCGTGGGGTGCCGGCACACCAGAGAAGAAATCCTCGACGGCGCTTTGCTCGCCGCGATCGATGATGGTCTCAGCCAACTCACGTTCGGCAGGTTCGCCAAACGGTTGGGGATCAGTGACCGCATCGTCGTGTACTACTTCCCGACCAAGCTCGACCTCGTCAATGAGGTCGTCGTTGCGATGGGTCTACGGCTCCAGTTGACGCTCGCCGAGGCCTTCGCCACCCCCGCCGGCAACCATCTCGAGATGGTTGTCCGGGCCTGGCCGCTGGTGGCGACGCCCGACACCGACCGCATCTTCGCGCTGTTCTTCGAAGCGAACGGCCTCGCCGCGATCGGGCGGGAACCCTACGCAAGTGTCGTGCCGGCCCTCGTCGAGGGTTGGATCGATAGCCGAGACCGCGGTCGCGATCATCGACGGGCTCCTGCTCCTGCGACTCCTTGCCGGACCCGACGCGGCGAACCGGGCCGCTGCCACCATTGGTGCAACACGCAGCCGTTGAGTCAGAGCAGGCGGAGCTCGCGGGCGGCCTGCACGGCGGCTTGGCGGTTGGTGACTGCGAGCTTGCGATAGATCGCGCTGCACTGGGTCTTCACCGTGTTCGGTGACACGTACAGCTCGCGTGCAATCTCCGGGAGAGAAAACGCGGACGGCAGGTAGCGGAGCACCGCCATCTCCCGTCCGGAGAGTTGCTCGACCAGCCCGGCCGTGGCTGCGGACCTTGGTTGGGTCACCCGATGCTTGGCCGAAACACGCTCCAGTAGTGGATGATTGATGCCAGGGTCAGGGCACTGCCTGATCAGCCGGTGCGCCTCGTCCAGCAGCTCGCGCCCGCGGTCCGCTCCATTCTGGAGCAAGACGTCGCCGGCGATGGTCAGCACGAACACCACTCCCAGCATCGTGGTCGCTCGACGCGCGAGCACGACAGCGTGCTCGGCCTTTGCTGTCGCGTCGGACGAACCTGTCGTCGCCAGGATGGCAACTGCCGGCGCGATGCCGTGGTACTCGCCGAGGCCGGAGAACGTCGCGAAGTCGAGTGCACGTTGTGCCGCAATGCGGGCCGCCTCGCGGCTCGCGCTGTGGAACTCGACGACCGCAGCGGCCACCAGTGCCATGGCATGCGCCGTGACCCGTTTCTCGACCTGGGTGCGCTCGAACGCAACGGCAAGAGTCGTTCGAGCCTCCTCTGGCAAGCCGGCCCAAGCGAATGCGGCCCCGACCGCGGTTGTCAGTTCGCTGGGACGCGCCTCGATGTCGCCAGCGGCGACCACTTCCCGCGCGCCGTCGAGCGCGATGCCGACGTCGCCCTTGCCCAGCGCGAGATTGATGCGCAACGGCATGGTGCGCATCGGGTCCAGGTCTGCCGGCAGCGTCGCCGTCGCCCGATCCAGGAGATGCCGGGCTTCCTCGTAGCGGCCCGTCAAGTAGTGGTCCCAACCGGAGAGCAACGAGCAGAGTGCATCGAGCTCGCCGTCACTTGCCAGCCGCCCGAGGATCTTGCGCAGTGTCCGCAGCTGGCCACTGCCAAGAAGGTCGGGGCCGACCAACCGCATCAGGAACATGGCCTGTTCGCGGTCGCCTGCGGCCAGGAGGTGGTCGACGGCGGCGGCCGGGTAGCCGGACGTTTCGAACCAGGCGGCCGCACGCCGGTTCAGATCAGGCAGCCGATCCGGGATCGAGCGCCGCGCTTCGAGCAGCAGCATGTCGCGGAACAGGTGGTGGTACCGGTACCACTCGCCTGTCGTGTCGAGCCGGATGACGAACTGGTTGCTGGTGGCGAGGCCGTCGAGCCAGCGCGCGCCGTCAGTCGAGCCGGTGACCGAATCGAGTAGCGGACCCGACAGCCTGTGCAGCACGGCTGCCTCGACCATCCGGCGCCGCTCGTCCTCGTCGAGCACCGCGAGCAGTTCGTCGGTGAGGTAGCTGGCGACGAGCTGATCATCACCGCGAAAGGTCTGGACGAAACGATCAGTGTCGGTGGTGCGTTCCAATGACAACCCGGCCAGCACGAGTCCCGCGGCCCAACCTTCGGTGCGCTCGCACAGATCGTCGAGCCGCCGGCCGTCCAGTCGTTCGGCGGAGGCGCCCAACAGAGCGGCGGCCTCGATGGAGTCGAACCGGAGATCGGCTGCGCGGATCTCGCGAACGCGCCCGCGCACCCGCATCCGTCCCAGCCGGAATGGAGGGTCAGCGCGGGTGACCAGCACGACCATGAGCTGCGGTGGGCACAGGTCGATCAGACGCTCCATGCCCCGGTGCACCGCAGGATCGTCGATGAGGTGGTAGTCGTCGAGCACCACGACGAGCCGATTCGGCAGGGATGAGAGCTCGTTGACGAGTGCCGGCACGATGACCTGTCCGGACCCGAGCGAGCCGACCACCAGCGGTTCCAAGTGGGCAGCGACGTCAGGGTTGACGCGGCCCAGTGCCGCGGTGAACGACACCCAGAAGCGGGCCGGGTCGGCGTCGGACTCGTCCAGTTGCAACCACGCCACCGAACCAGGGTGAGCCTCTGCCCACCCTGCGACGAGCGTCGACTTGCCCGAGCCGGCCGGCGCGCTGAGCAGCACGAGCGGCACGTCGGCAGCGTCGGCCGCATCCAAGACAGCGTCGAGGCGGGCGCGGTCCACCAGGCGCGCCGGGGGCACCGGCGGCCGCAGCTTGGTGGCCGCCAGGTTGCTGCTCGACCAGTCGGCCACCAGGCGAACATAGCGGGCGTTCACCCGGGTGAATCGCCAACTGAGGTGAAGCCGATTCACCTGCCCTGGTGTGACAGTTCTGACATGCCCGACGTACACACCCACGAGATCGTGCTCCGAGGCCGACTCGGCGGCCGCTTGCTCGGTCCCTTCCTCGATGACTTCACCGTCGACCACGACGAGGCCGGTCTCACCCGGCTCGTCGGCACCGTCCGTGATTCCTCGCACCTGCACGGCCTCGTGGCCTACCTGGCATCGATCAACGCCGAGTTGATCTCCATCACCCCGGTCACTTCGACCCACAACACAAGGAGCACCTCATGATCACGGTTTCCCACCTCACGAAGTCATACGGCCGAAGCACCGTCGTCGACGACCTGTCATTCGAGCTCACCGCCGGGCACATCACCGGCTTCGTCGGCCCGAATGGTGCCGGCAAGTCGACCACGATGCGCATGATGGTCGGCCTCGCCCGACCCGACGCCGGCGAAGTCACCTACAACGGCTCGAACTACGCCGACCTTCGTGACCCAGCCCGTACCGTGGGTGTGGTTCTCGATGCCAGGGCCATGCATCCCGGTCGCTCGGCCCGCAATCATCTCCGAGCGATGGCGGCGATCAGCTTGGTACACAAAGCTCGTGTCGACGAGGTGCTGCACTTGGTCGGCCTCGACACTGCCGCCGGCCAACGAGTGGGCGGCTTCTCGCTCGGCATGCGCCAGCGCCTCGCCATCGCCGGTGCCCTGCTCGGTGACCCGGAGGTGCTGATGCTCGACGAGCCGGCGAACGGCCTCGACCCCGACGGCATCCGCTGGCTGCGCACGATGCTCACCGACTTCGCCAAGGACGGCGGCACGGTGTTCGTCTCCAGTCACTTCATCGCCGAGCTCGCAGC
>Ga0335397_10000643_pt1 | contig 46177 bp, 35 predicted proteins | sample MAT04_FD_205740 | JGI IMG/M metagenome (GOLD analysis project Ga0335397, IMG submission 205740) | Freshwater microbial communities from Lake Fryxell liftoff mats and glacier meltwater in Antarctica - MAT-04 (spades assembly) (version 2) ... | reverse complement strand
TGGAGAGGCCTCATCTTCAGGCCGACGTCGCGAAGCTGCGTAGCATTCTGGGCTGGACTCCGAGCGCCGACCTGAAGCAAGGCTTGGCCGCGCTGCTCAAGGCAGAGCCCTTGTAGAAATTTCGAGCGCAGTTCCTTCGTTCATCTTTCACATCCAAATCGCCGATTCGTCGGGCCTGTGACGCATGAAAATAGTTCTGGTCATGACGGATCCCCCCTTGCCGTTCGGCAATGCCGCTGCGCGCTGGTACTACGTCTTGTTGCGCGAACTGGTGGCGCGGGGACATGAGGTCGTGACACTGGCCGCCAGCAGCAAAGCGACGGATGAAGTAGAGGCCAGGCAGCTTTTCCCGGCGGATAAGTACAACCTGCGCATCTACCCGACGGTCTACCGATCGGGCTTCGCCGCCAAGCTGCGATCGCTGCGCCAGCCGTTCGCGTACATTTTCAGCGACGAAATGAAACGCGACTTGGAGCAGGAGCTGGCCCGCGGGTTCGATATTTTGCACCTGGAGCAGCTCTGGTGCGGATGGTTGGGCCTGGAACACACCTCGCGCGCACTGCTGAACGTGCATCATCTGCAGACCATCGATCTCTCCGAAGCCCCCATGGTGGATTGGAAGAGTCGTTGGAGTCGGCATCAGGTGAACAGCACCGAGCGCCACCTGCTGGGAAAGTTCCGTTACATTCGCTCCTGCTCGCCGCGCATTGTCGACATGATCCGTCAGCATAGTCCTCAATCGCAGATTCGGGTGATTCCGGTCGGCATGGACGCATCTCTCTACCGGTTTATTCCGCCCGAGAAGCGAACGTTGGAACCGGTCGTCACGCTGGTCGGCTCCATGGGTTGGTATCCCAGCACCTCCGCTGGCAGGCGTCTCATCACCCGCTTGTGGCCTGAAATCCGCCGGCAGGTTCCCGACGCACGATTGAAGATTGTCGGTTGGTCGGCCCGCTCTGTTCTGAAGGAACACTTGGAAACGCCAGGGCTCGAAGTGTTCGAGAACGTGGCGGATATTCAACCCTATTTTGAAGAGGCGAACGTCTTTCTGTACGCTCCCGCCCGAGGAAGCGGCATGAAGATCAAAATCCTGGAGTGCATGCTGTTTGGGGTACCGGTGGTCACCACCAGCGAAGGGATCGAAGGCTTGCCCGCTCAGGATGGCGTGGAAGCTAGCGTCTGCGAGGATGACGCCGGGCTGATCGCCCGTACGGTGCAGTTGCTTCGCGATCCCGAACGGCGTGAGCGACAGCGACTGGCAGCCCGGGCCATGGTGGAATTGCATTGCGGCCCGAATGCGACTGTTTCGGCGATTGAAGCGTTCTATCAGCAGATTCTGCGGGATCAGCCGGGATAGATCGCGCGGATTGGCAAGCGGGACGTCTGCTCCACAACTGACCTTGCCTTGATTGGCTAAACCGCCTAAATACACGCTCGCCCTCCTGGGCCGGCACGTTGTACCGGCCTGCTGTTCCGTAGTGCCGAGGACAAGGAATGTCTCGGGCAGCCCTGCTGGATGTCGCGCCTGCCGCACGCAAGAGTCCGCTGATGCTGCGCGCGGACACGGCACAAGGGGCACGCGATCTGGAGCTGTTCTCGTCGATTCGCGGGCGCGGTGCTCTCTCCCTGTTTGCGATCTTGCTTGTCACGTTGCTGATGCGCGCGCCCGGCTTCGACCGCCCGTTACTGGGGCATTTCGGCACCAAGAGCGCAGTGTACGGCATGATCGCCCGCAATCTGGCCGAAGGCCGGGCGGGCTTCTTCGAGCCGACGCTCGATCTGCTGAAGGGGGGGCAGCGGAGCTTGCACATGCTGGAGTTGCCCTTGCCCGCGTACTTTGTCGGCGGCTGTTGGCGGCTGTTCGGCGGATCTCTTGATGCCTGGGGACGGGGCTTCTCCATCGCCTGGTCGATCGCCGGCGTGGCGTTGATGTACTCCTTCATGCGGCGACGACACGGCGAAGTGGCCGCGATCGGAAGTTCCGCGGCCTTGGCGATGTCGCCTGTGGGGATCATTTTTGGGCAGAGCTTTCAACTCGAGTCGGCACTGCCTGCGCTATCGCTGGGCGCGTTGGTAGCGCTGGACCGATATCTGGAAGCGGGCCGCTTGCGTTGGCTCGCGGTGGCGACGCTGTGTGCTGCGATGCTGTTCCTCACCAAGATCTTTATGGTGCTGCTGCTGGTGCCGTTGGCCTGGCTGGTCTGGGAGCGCCGCCCCTCCCCCTCGCGATCGTTGGGCCTGCTGGCCGTGGGGGTGTTCTCCGTTGTGCCCGCCGCGTTGTGGTATGGCTATGCTTACCGGGCGGCGCAGGGCGACTTCGCCTTTCCCGTGGAGCGGCTCTACTATTCCGTTCACGACAGCGCCGCGGTGCATGGTTTCCCACATCCGCTGTTAAGCACCGGCGCGTTCTATCTACGTCTGACGAAAGACCTGCTCGGTCCGGTGCTGACACCTGTCGGCTGCCTGCTCTTCGCTTGGGGAGTCTGTCGTGGACGGGATCGGCTCTGCGTGGCCTGGCTAGCCGGCGTAGCGCTGCTGGTGCTGGCTCTGCCGCGGAAGTTCCACGAGATGAGCTACTATTGGGTCGGTATGCTTCCCGTCTTTTGCGCTTTTGCAGGTTTGGGAGTCGCAAAGCTGTGTGCTGAACGATCCACTCGACCGGGAGTGCGGCCGATTCTGTTCGCAGGCTCGGTCCTGTGGTTGGCTTTGAGTTTCAAGCTGGCCTATGTTCCGGCCTTCGTCACGCCCGCTGAAGACATCAGCGTGATGGCGGCGGCCGAGAAGGTGCGGCTCTACAGTCCGCCTGAGAGCCGCATCGTGACGGTTCACGGCACGTCCCTCTCGCTGCTCTATCACTGCGACCGCCCTGGCTGGGTGTGGGAGATCCGCCCCGCGGATCCAGCACTCAATGTCCCGACGATTGCTCGGCAACTCGATGCCTATCGTAATCAGGGGGCCGAGTGGCTGGTGATCGCCGATGGCTGGTTGCTCGCTTCACCTGTGTGGCAGGAAGGGACATCGTCGCTCGAACACGTGTCGTCCGGTCCCGGCTTTGCCGTTTATCGGATGTCTCCCGCCCCCTGTTGTCTCCCCGAGTTGGCCGTTAAACTCGGCGGACGTCGGTGGGGACTGGCCCCGCTGGCACTCGCGGGCCAGGTGTCACGGGAGTCAACACAATGTCCAAGTCCAGAATGGTAATGCTCATGATCGCGATGGGAATGGTGATGTCGTCGTTGGCGGTTCGCTTTGCCGCCGGCCCTCAAGGTTCCGGCTCTGCTCAGGCGGCCGAAGGGGCCGAGACGCCCATCGTGCACGACGTCTACTTCTCGCTCAAGGATAAGTCCGCAGCCTCGACCCAGAAGATGGTCGACGCCTGCAAGAAGTACCTGAAGCCCCAGGCGGGCGTGACCTTCTTTGCGGTGGGTGTGTTGGCGGCCGAACTGAATCGTCCCGTCAACGATCTCGACTGGGACATCGGTCTGCACGTCGTCTTCAAGGACAAGGCCTCGCACGACAAATACCAGGACGACGCCGAGCACAAGAAGTTCATCGACGAGAACAAAGAGAACTGGGCCAAGGTGCGGGTCTTCGACACGCTGGGCAAGTAGTTTTGATTTTTGTCCTGCGGTCGTGGAGAAAGGATTCTCCCGGTGGCTACTTCCGATCTATCGCGCACTCTGCGGCTCCACTCGGCGGACCACGTCGAGTGGAGCATTGCGCCGGGCTGGGAGCGCGATCTGCTGTGCCCCCAGGGGCTGCGACTGGCCGAGTGGCTCGCCAGCGGCCAGGCCCGCGTCATCAAACAGGGCCCGCATCGCGTGGTCTATCGGGTTGAACTGGCAGGGCAAGTTCCCGCCCGCTCGTTCTATCTGAAGCACGATCGGGCCAGCGGTTGGCAAGCCGGCGCACGTCATCTGCTGCGTGCCAACCCGTCGCGGCGCGAGTGGCAGCGTGCCGAGGAACTCAGCCAACTTCAAATCCCCACCATCACTCCCGTCGCCTTGGGCGAGCGCCGACGTTTGGGCGTGGTGCTGGACAGCTACCTGGTGACCGAGGCCATTCCCGGGGCTCGCTCGCTGCTGGAATGGGCGAACTTGTTGCCCACGATGCCGCCGGAACAGGCGCAGCCTTTCAAGCGGCGGTTGCTGCGGGCGGCCGCCCGACTGTGCGCCGCGCTGCATCAAGCGGGCGGAGAGCACCAGGACTTTCACGCCGAGAACATTCTGGTTTCGGAAGGTGGAGCCTGGGCCGAAGACGTTCCGGCGGTCCACCTGATCGATGTGCCTGGCGTTCGAATCTCGCAGCGACTGAGCTGGCGCGCCAGCCGCAACAGTCTGGCCATGCTGGCCGTGGGACTGATGGACCACACCACATCCGCGGATCGTTGGTGCTTCCTGCGCGAGTACCTGACGCGACGGCCGGAACTGGGATTCAAGAATCGAAGCCAAGAGCGAACTGCCTCCCAAGACGTTCTGACCCGCACACGGGCAACATCGCTACGGGTCGCCAAAAGCCGCGACCGCCGGCTGCTGGCGTCGAACAAGAGCTTTCGTCGACTTGCCGCCAGCGGCTGGAGCGCCCACGCAGTCAGCGAGGTCTCGTCGGAAACGCTCGCCGGGCTGTTGCGCGATCCGGCCGGTCCCTTGAGGCAAGGCATTGATCAGCCCGTGAAACTGAGCCACTCGAGCGTCGTGGTGAAGAGCACTCTGGAAGTGGCGGGGCAAACGGTCGAAGTTGCCTACAAGCGCAGCCGGGCCAAGAGCATCGCCCGAATGATTGGCCATGGGCTGGTGCCGCGCCGGCGTCTGCAAGGCTGGCTGCTGGGGCATGCGCTGGCGGTGCGTGGCATCAGGACTCCCCGGCCGTTGGCCCTCATTCGCAGGCACGGACTGATTCCCGAGACCTATCTGGCGACCGAGTGGATCGCTGGCGGGTTGGACCTGCATTCGTTCGTTTGGAAGCTGGAATCGCGACCGCCGGCCGAGAGGGTGGAACGGGTCGAGCAACTAGCCGAGTGCCTGGGCCGACTGATCGGTCGCATGCATGTCTGGAATGTGAGCCATCGAGATTTGAAGGCCAACAATCTGATGATCGTGGAGCAAGTCGACACGCTCGAAGCGTGGCTTGTGGATCTGGACGGTGTCCGCATTCTGAGTCGGCTAACGGACGACCGTCGTGCCCGCGACTTGGCCCGGCTGATCGCCAGCCTGCGCCGCTACGACTGGCTCGCAGGCGCGTTGTGGCCTCGTTTCTTCCGCACGTATCTGCGGGCGTTGGGCCGCCCTGCGCGCGAGACGACGGCGCTCGCTTGTGCTGCGCAGCGATATGCTGATCGGGTCCACGCGGAATGGTAGCCGGTGTAACTTTTCGAGTTGGGGCGCGGCGACCACATGTGGCCCAGGCGCCCCGGGGAGCGATGTAACTTTTCGAGTTGGCGCTGCCTAGTTCAGCGAGACCTCTCGCCCCGAAGGGGCCCCACCTATCAGCCTGGGGCAACGCCCCAGGTCACCGTGCTTTGAAATCGATTGCCCTGTAAGGGCGCGACAACACACCGCTACTTGTTACGCCCTTTCAGGGCTAGGTGATCAAAACGCCGACCGTTCCCCGGGGCGTTGCCCCGGGCTGATATGTTGGGCCCCTTTGGGGCGAGGCGTGTAACTTTTCGGGTTGAGGCGCGGAGACCACATGTGGCCCAGGCGCCCCGGGACGCGATGTAACTTTTCGAGTTGGGGCGCGGAGGCCACATGTGACCCAGGCGCCCCGGGGAGCGATGTAACTTTTCGAGTTGGGGCTGCCTAGTTCAGCGAGACATCTCGCCCCGAAGTGGCCCCACCTATCAGCCTGGGGCAACGCCCCAGGTCACCGTGCCTTGAAACCGATTGCCGTGTAAGGGCGCGACAACACACCACTACTTGTTACGCCCTTTCAGGGCTAGGTGGTCAAAACGCCGACTTCCCCGGGGCGTTGCCCCGGGCTGATATGTGGGGCCCCTTTGGGGCGAGGCGATGTAACTTTTCGGGTTGGGGCGCGGAGGCCACATGTGGCCCAGGCGCCCCGGGACGCGATGTAACTTTTCGAGTTGGGGCGCGGAGACCACATGTGACCCAGGCGCCCCGGGGAGCGATGTAACTTCTCGAGTTGGCGCGTCTCAAAATGGTTCCCGAGTCAGTACCAACGCGCAGCCTGCAGCCGTCCCTTCAGGAGGAGAAACGCCGTGACCATGCCGAAGCCAGGCAAATCGAACTGGTGCTTGTCGAGGCCCCCCCCTTCTTTTCTGCTCTCCATTTCTGAGTATACCAGAAACACATCTGATTTAAATCTATTTTGTTCTATTTTTTAGACTGTTATACTGCGACGGCACTTGCGTCAGCCCGCTTCGTCGATCTCCATGACTCGCGCCAGCGGCCCGTCCTCGATGGCAAACCGGGCGTAGCCAGGATGGTCCCCCACGCCTATCACTCCGTAAAGGTCTTGGAAGAGATAGACGTATGCCACCGGGGAATCTCCCTCAAGCTCCCAGTCGACATCGATGTCGGTCGACTCGATGGCATTGGTAACTCTCCCATCCTCGCTCATATAGCCAATGCAATTTGCGAACGGGATTGCGCTTCGGTCGCCCCATTCGGAAGGCGGAGGAGTAGGGCAATGATTGCAGAGCCACACCGTCCCTACGATTTCCGCTTTCCGCTTCAGGTAGGCGTACGCCACCCGGCCGTTGTCTTCAACCGTTACCCAAAACCGCCGGCATGGCGATTCAAAGTCGCAAACAACGGCTGGAAACATGGCCGCTCCTCAAGTCAACTGCTTTCAGGGGAACGTTGAGTGCAGAGTGAAACGAGGCCCACCGGGTTAGGGAAGCCATACCCGAGGTCGGATTGTGCGAGAGCTTTTCCGATTCCAGAGGGTCGCAGCCTCTATTGAGCGATGATGTATGCTGTGACCCCTGCCGGGGTCAGGATGGAATGGGGGGCCGCCAACCGGTGGTGGCGCTTCGCTTACCACCGGCTAATCGCTGAGACCCCTCCGGGGTCGGCAACGCCGGAACACACCTTCTTGGAATGGATTGACTACGACCTCTCGACTCGCGCCTAGGGACTCCGTTCTGCGGCCTTGCCCAGTTCGCTCAGGTAGCGTACGAGGTCGTGCAGTTCGCGCTCGGTCATGTTGGCGGTTAGCCCCTCGGGCATCACGCTGCCGATGTTCGCGGTCTCGTCAATGTCGACCTTGGCGATGCGGCGCACTTGATTGGCCGTCGTGTCGCGGATGTGCAACTCATCGGCTGTCTCTTTCAATCGATAGCCGACGACGATCTGCCCCTGAGCGGTGATCACGCGGATCGCAGTAAAACTCTCCTTCACTTGGCGATTGGGCCACAGGATCGACTCGACGATCTGCTCGGGCGGTAGGCTTTTGCCTACCGTGGAGAGTTCGGGCCCGATGTCTCCTCCTTGACCGGAAACCTTGTGGCAGGCGGTGCAGTTGGCGAATTTCGAGAGGTATACCTCGCGGCCGCGCGTGACGTCTCCCTGGGCCAAGGCCGCCGCGGACAACCGCTTGACCATCTGCGGATCGTAGACCGGTCGAGTCGTCTGACCGCCGATCGCCTTTAAAACGGCCTCGGCCAGGGCCGCATCCTGGTGGCCCATGGCATTCAACACCCGACCCGTGAGCTTGGCCACGTCGGCCGGGACTTTGGCGGCTTCAAACGCTTTGCGGAAGGCTTCGCTACCGCTACGACGGCCGAGCAGCGGCCCCACGAGGTGCGCGAGTTGCCCTTCGTTGTCGGTGCTGGGGAGCAGTTCGACGGCGAGCTTCGCGGCGGTTTCGACATCGAGCGAACCGATCGCAGCCACCGCCGCAGCACGAACCGCAGGCGGATGTTGACGGTTGGCAAGCGGTACGAGCAGCGGCAAAGCATCGCGGCCTTCGAGGGCGGAGAGGGCATCAATCGCCGCCAGTGTCACGGCCGGCGTTTTGCTCTCGGCCAGCGTCGTGCGAATGTCCCCTTTCAGGGCCGTTGCCTTCCAAACGCCAGCCAGTCGCACACCAACCGCCCGCAAGGAGTCGTCTTTTTCGGCAAGCAGCGCCTGGACCACGGGGATTAGATCTCCCGACGGCCGTTTCTTATGGATCCCGCCCACAGCGGCCAACTCGCTCAATACGGCCGGGCTCTTGCCCGCCTGGTCGAGCGCGAACCGCAGATCGTCGGGCGAGCCCACGTTCACCAGCAAGGCGAGCAACCGCTCGCGGGCTTCGACGGGCAACTCGGCCGAGGCCGCCTGCTTGCGGACAAAGCCGGCCACGTCCTTGGTGCCGTCGGCTTCCAGTACCGCACGGAGTCGATCGGGTTGGTTGTCGAAACGGAGTTCGCCGCGGGCGAGCGCGGGGTACCACTTCGATTTCAACGCCCGCACGGCCAGCACCAGCGCGTAGTCGATGAACTTGTCGCGGGGCTTTTCGAGAGCCAACGTGGCCACTTCCATCGCCTCGGCACTGGGAATGTAAGTGGCGGCGACGATGGTTTCCATGCGGACGCGGGGGGAGTCATCGCGCGCCGTCTGACGCAAGAGCGACAGCGCCTCGGGAATGCGATCGGCCCACAGCCCCAACATGTGGACTCCGAAGGCTCGCAGCCGCGGCTCGGGAGAGGCCAGCATCTCGTGAACGAGCGCCGGGCGGATCGCTTCCTGCGCGGCATAGATACCGGCGGCCTCGAACAGGAACCGCGCGGCGACGGGTGCTTCCAGCGCCTTCACGCGGGCCAGTTTCGCATCCAGATCGGGCAGGGCCTTCGCCCCCAGTTCGCACAACGCCCGCTTGGCCTGCTCGCGGTTCCAACGTTCGGGCGAGTTGAGCTGCTCGATCAGCTCGGCGGGCTGCATGTTGGCGAGCGCCGGCGGCTTGAGGAGCGGCCGTCCTTGGGCCGTCATTCGCCAGACGCGGCCATGCACATGATCGCGGTTCGGATCGCGGTAGCTGGCCTGATAGTGGCCGATGATCGGGTTGTACCAGTCGCAGACATAAATCGCGCCGTCGGGGCCGACCTTGGTTTCGACCGGTCGGAAGGCATTCGAAGGAGACTGGATCAAGTCGCCCAGCGATTCCGAAACAAAGCCGGCGCCTGCGTCGTTGAAGCGATGCAGTTCGACATAGCTGGCGATGTAGACCGATTTGACGTAAGCACCCTGCAACTCGTCCGGAAGATGGCTGGAGCCGAAGAAATCGGCCCGCATCCCCTTGGCCTTGGTCAGGGCCAGTCGGCCGAGCGTTCGATAGTGCCCTTCGGCCGGCTTATCGTTCGAGGGGACCAGGGCGGGCTCGATGTAGAACGCCCCCGGTTCGTTTCCCGGCGTGTAGAACGTCTGCCCCCAGTCGTCGAAGCCGACGCCCCAGGCGTTCTCCGAAGCGGCCGCATTGCTGAGGAAATGGTCGAGGGCCAGCGTGCGCGGATTGAGCCGCCAGATGCCGGTCTTGTGACAGCGCGACAGTCCGCGCGTCGTCTCGACCAGCGAGAAGTTGTGCAGCCCCTGCGTGAACCACAGGCAGCCGTCGGGCCCCCAGACCAGCGAGTTGATGCACTGGTGCGAGTCCCCCGTGCCAAAGCCGGAGAAGAGAACGCGACGTTCGTCGGCTTTGCCGTCGCCGTTGCGATCGCGCAGGTGGACGAGCTGCGTGGCCTCGCAAACGTAGACGCCGCCATCACCCAGGGCGAAGCCGGTCGGCATCACCAGCCCTTCGGCAAAGCGATCGCTCTTGTCGACGCGGCCGTCGCCGTCGGTGTCTTCGCAGACCACCAGGTAGTCGATCGGGGTCTGGCCGGGAATGAGCTGCGGGTAGCTTGGCGCGCAGATCGCCCACATGCGGCCGCGCTCGTCCCACTGCATCTGGATCGGCTTGACCAGATCGTTGGCTTCGCTGGCGTACAGGTTGATGTCAAAACCCTTTCGCAGCACGAAGGTCTTTTGCTCTTCCTCCGGGGGACGGCGCGCCTGCTCCGGGTCAAGCTTGGGCTTGGGCATCTCGGGGATGTCCTGGTGCCCCAGCGCGATGGCCTGAACCCGCGCGTCGGCGGTGCGGATCAGCGGCTTGTACTGCTCCAGTTCCTTGGCCAGCAACGGATGCCCGCCGGCCGGCTTGTCGAACGAGGTCTGCGTCCGGTCACCGAACGAGAAGTACCAGTTCATCGTTCGCCAGCAATCGAACCACAGACGATTCTTCTGCACGATCTGGCGACGGAGCGGCTCCAAGTGGTCGTTCCACGGAGTCGCGACGCCGAGTTGCTTGGCGATCAGCAGCGAGACGGCTCGCTGCCCCTCGGGCGTAAAGTGGATGCCGTTGTCGCTGGCCAGCGGGGCGGCTTCCACGACCGCGAACAAATCGACGAACTTCAGGCCCCGCGCTTCGGCCAGCTTGCGGGCCGCGTCGTTGTGGGCCTTCACGCGGGCGTTGCGGCCGGTGTTGTCGCGGATGAGCGCATAAGGCGGCTTCTGGAACGGAGTCGGGCCGATGACTACGACGCGCGGGGTGATCTTCTGGAACTCATCGAGAAGCTTGCCATAGGCTGCGGCAAAGTCGGTTTCGTTCTTGGTGTCGTCGAGGGCTTCCAACTGGCCGAACCAGGCGACCAGGGTTGACGCCCCCACGGCGTCGAATTGCTCGCCCCACTTGCCGAAGTTCATGGGACGCCACTGCTCGAAGACGGTGTCCCCTTCCCAGCACATGTTGCGGAAGACCGGCTTGTGGTCCTTGGCGCTGGCGGCCAGCAGGGTCTCGAGCCAGCCCTGCTGCTGCTCGAAGACGCCGTGCGTGGGGCCGGTCAGGACGACGACCTCGCCCCGGCGCAGGAACGTGGGATCGGTGGCGAAAGGGACGCGCTCGGCGGAAGGGATCGGATCGGCAAAGCGATCCAAAGGCTTGATCGGCTCGGCCGCCGAGGCGAACGCGGGCAATGAGAGAAGCAACCAAGCCGCCAGGAGAGAGTGTCGCATGCGTGGGCTCGTCGGGTGTGCCGGGGCAAGCGGCTCAATATACCGACTGGGCGGAGGCGAAGCAGCATGCGGGCTGCGACTTGAGTTTTGTAGGGTGGAGCTGTGCCCACCAAGGCGATGCCAAACCGTTCGCCTAGTTCGGTAAGTGTGCGATTCTCTTGAAGAACGGCACACGCGCTCTTCAAGGCGGGATCGTCTAAGTGGCAATGGTGGGCACAGCCCACCCTACAAATGCGAGTATTTCAAAACGGAGGGTGTCCCGAACGCCCCCTGCCAGTTCCTGATTCACCCGCCAGACAAGCAGACAGCTACTTGTCCGGCAGAAACTTTTCTACCAGAAAGGCCCAAACCGCCAGGGTCGCGACGGACTCGCCGAAGAACACCAGGATCCGCCCGGCCAGAGTCTCGGCGACACGGTAACTGGCATTGAAGATCAGAATGATCGCCAGCAGCGCCGTAAACATCGCCAGGAATAGACCCTGGATCCAACCTGCCCACATGAGAAGAACGGCAAGGAACAGTCCGGTGCCGGTGGTGATGGGCGGCGCGAGAAGCCACGCGATTCGCCTGGAGTTGCCCAAGGGGGCTGGCTCGTCTCCGCGCAATGGCTCGTCGCGCTCAGGTGGTTCGGTCCAGGAGCTGGCGTAGGGATTCTCGCGCACTGCCTACCATTCCAACGGCCAGGAACGAATGCAGGATCGTAGAGAGGCTACGGACCGCACAGGTATCCTACCTTCGCTCGCGCGTCCCATCCACCTGCTTGGCCATTCTCGGCGTCTTCAGAATCTGGTCGGCAGGGCGAAGGTCGAGATCGAAGGACTCGTCGCCGCTGTCGAAGGAACCGTGTGCGGCCAGGTAGGCTCGCAGGCGTACGACCTTTTCCTCGGCCGAGGGCTCCGTCTTCGAGGCTCCCGGCGCATAGCCCCAGATGATGCGGGTCTTGCGCGACGCGGTGTACAGATAGAACAGGTCGGGCTCGTTCTCGGGCGTGCGATAGGTGCGAGGGGCCGGTTCCAGTTGGGCCAGCTTCAACTCCGTCCAGCATCCAGTCAGCGCGGCTGCCACGCGGGCGCCACTGGCGACCTGCTCGTTTCCGCCCCACGGGGTCCCCGGCGGACCCGAAGGGCCCCAGCTCACCGCGGCGAGTCGCGGCAGCTTGTTCTTCTCCGATGGGGGGACGTCGGCCTCGGGCAAGCGAACCCCGTCGATGTCGACCGGCTCCAGCCTTCCCGCCACGTCGACCACCATCACCGGTTTGCGGTAGCTGATGTCGACACGCACTCCACCGGCATGCTTGGTCACGCGGACCTGCCGCACCCAAGGATGAAGCGAAAAGGCCGTGTTGACTTTTCGGGCCAGGTCTTCGTCGAACAGCGAATGCGGCTGATTGAGCCCGGCCCCGCGGAGCACTTCGCTCTTCACGTCCGAAGGAACCCACGAGGGCGTGGGCGTAACGGAGTACTTGTCCTCGGTGAGCACGTACTGTTTGTTCTTGAGGAGCAGCGGTTCCAGGTACTGCCAGGCGAAGCGGCCGCCGACCATCAGCAGCAGGCACAGTACCAACCAGGCCGCCCAGCGAGCCGGACCGCGCTCGGAGCGCGAACTCTCGGCGGGCCGCTTCGCAGGTTTAGCAGGCTTGGGCGCGCGAGCGGCCGCTTCGCCTGTTGGCTTGGCGGCTTTCGCAGGGCGATCTTTGGCGGGTTCGAGGGGGGTATCGGACATCAGGCGGCCTCCGCTCTGCGAATCGACGGGACCGGCAACTTGGATCGTGCCGGGCGGCGGGCCGCGCGATACACCGGCGAGAGCGCGTTCTGGACGATCCACTGGCATAAGGCCGGCATGTCGAAGCCGGCCAGCCGGGCCGCTTTGGGGGCCAGGCTTTGCGGGGTCATGCCGGGCGTCGTGTTCACTTCCAGCACCCACGGCACACCGGCCGCGTCCAGGATCAGATCGACCCGCACCAGCCCTTGGGTTCCCAGAGACTGGGCGGCGCGAACGGCAAGCTGTTCCACGTGGGCCACGACCTTTGGCGGCAGATCGCTGGGGTATTCCTCGCGCGTGTCCTCGGCCGAGTACTTGGCGTCAAAGTCGAAGAAGCCATGCGGCGTGACGATCTCGAGGGCCGGCAACGGTCGACGGTCCAGCACGGCCACAGTCAGTTCGCGGCCGGCGATGAACTTTTCGAGCAGGATGAACGGATCGAGGCTGCGAGCCAGCGCCAACGCGTCGGCCAGATCTGCCGGCCGATGCACGATGGTAACGCCCAGGCTGGAGCCCTGGCTGTTGGGCTTGACCACCAGCGGGTAGCCCAGCGAGGCCGCTTTGGCCGCACAGTCGGTGGGCGAATCGCCAGCGTGCAGCAAGCAGTAATCGGCGGTCGGGATCTGCTCGAAGAAGAATCGCTCCTTCGAGGCCGACTTGTTCATGGCCACACGGCAGGCGGCGGCGCGGCTCCCCGTGAAATCGATGCCCAGCGTTTCAAGCTGCTGTTGCACCCGACCGTCTTCGCCCGCGCCGCCATGCAGCGCCAGGAAGCAGGCATCGAAGGTGAACCAGGGGACCTGTTCGATGGGAATCTGCGCGGGATCGAAGACCTGCACCTCGTGGCCGGCGAGCCGCAAGGCAGCGCAGACTTCCGCGCCACTGAGCAAGCTGATGTCGCGCTCGGGGGAATCGCCACCGGCGAGCACAGCCAAACGAAGGGGTGCAAAATTCTTGGGGTGCATCGGGGCCATCCTCCTTGACGGCTTGGTCTCTCGCCTCGCAGGCATCATGCCCGCGAGCGTCGCGGCAGCTTCAAATCTTGCATCGCGTTCTTATCTCAAATCTCAAATCTCAAATTTGAAATTTGAAATTTGAAATTTGAAATTTGAAAAGCGAGCAGCGTTGTCGCCTACCAGATCTCGATCTCGGTCTCCAACTCCACGCCCAGCCGCTCCGAGATCTTCTGCTTGATCATCTCGATCAGCGTCAGGACTTCGCTCGACTTGGCTCCCGGATGGGCCACAATAAAGTTGGCGTGCCGGTCGCTCACTTCGGCGCCGCCGACGCGGGCCCCCTTGAGGCCAGCCTGGTCGATCAGCATGCCGGCGCTCATGCCGCGGGGGTTCTTGAAGATGCAGCCGGCGCTTTGATGACTGAGCGGCTGGCTGGCTTTCTTCAGGATCCACAGCTTCTGCATGCGTTTGACGAGTTCGCTGGGATCGTCCTGTTCGAGCTGGAACTGGGCCTCGAGGATCACCAGTTCGTCCAGGCTGCTGGTGCGGTAGGCGAAGACCATGTCTTGCCGCTCGCGGCGCATGATGTCGCCGGTACGGGTCATGACCGTGGCCGAGCAGGTCCATTGGCCCACGTCGCCGCCGCGACCGCCGGCATTGCCACGCAGGGCGCCGCCCACGGTGCCAGGGATGCCGACCAGGGTTTCGAGGCCGGCCAGTCCTTCGCGGACCGAGGTCGAAACCACGTGCCCCAGTTTCGCGCCGGCGCCGGCTTTGACGCGCGAGCCATCCACGGCGATGCCGGAGAAGATCGGGGCCGAGAGCTGGACCACCAGGCCCGGGACGCCCTGGTCATTCACCAGGATGTTCGAGCCCCCGCCCAGCAGGCGAATGGGCAGTTCTTCGTCGCGGGCGCGCTTGACCAAAGCCGACAGTTCTTCGACGCTGCGCGGCGTCGCAAAGAACTCGGCCGGGCCACCCAGAGCGAACCACGTATGGGGCGCCATAGGCTCAGCCAACCGCACGATGTCCTTGAAGTCTCGCTGTAAGGGCATGAGGAATCTTTCGCACGTCTCCTGCGCCGAGCGTGACGAGCACGTCGCCGGAGACCAGAGTCTGTTCAAGTCGGTCCAGGATGGCCGGCATGGTGTGGACGGGCCACACTTCGCCTCCCCCCTGCCGCACACGTTGGGCCAGGTTGGCAGCCGTTACCCGATGCCGCGCATGCAATGGTTCGCGAGCGGGGAAGATCTCGGCCACGGCCACCTGATCGGCATTCTGCAAACTCGCAGCGAATTCGTCCAGGAGGTGCCACGTCCGCGACACCTGATGGGGCTGAAAAACGCAGCAAATCCGCCGGCCAGGGTACATCAATCGGATGGCGGCCAGCGACGCAGTGACCTCGGTGGGGTGGTGGGCGAAGTCGTCGACCAGGTGCGCGCCGTGCCACTCGCCCAGGTATTCCAGGCGGCGTTCGAGACCCTGAAAGGCCGCCAGGGCATCGCGAATGGTCTGATCGTTGATGCCAGCCTCGTTGGCCAGAGCTGCCGCGGCCAGGGAATTGAGCACCTGATGCTTGCCCGGCACGCGCAGCGTCATCTCATATCGCGGCCGGCCCTGATAGAGTAGACGGTAGCGATAGCAGCCCCGTTCTTGCCGCAGATTGGTCGCCGACCAGTCGGCCCACGATTGCAGCCCGAACGTGGCCACGCGGCAACTGACGCCGGTGGTCGCCCACAGCGAGGCGGCACAGTCGTGATTGGCCAGCACCAAGCCGCCGGCGGGAATGCGCCGGGCGAACTCGGCGAAGGCGGCATGCAGTTGATCGATGGTTCGATAAAAGTCGAAGTGGTCCGGCTCGATGTTTAGAATCGCGGCCGCGTGCGGCGTGATGTTCAAGAAATTGGCGCGATACTCGCAGGCTTCGACCAGCATCGTCTCGCCGCCTCCGGCGCGGCCGGCCGGCAGATTCGACATGGGCCGCGCACCGATCAGATAGGTGGGATCGCAGCGGTCGGCCATCAGGATTTCGGCCAGCATGGCGGTCGTGGTCGATTTGCCATGCGTGCCGGCCACGGCCAGCCCGCGCTTGCCCGACATCAGGCGACCGAGCACCTGCGGATAGCTGAGGATCGGAATCTGCAGATCTTGAGCCCGTTTGCGCTCGGGATTGTCCGAGGCGATCGCGTCGCTGTAGACCACGATGTTGGCGTCGGCCGGGATGTGATCGGCCGCGTGCCCGATCTGAACCTGCACCGGACAGGCCAACGGTTCCACGCGAAGTCCTTCGGCCACGATCTGCCGTGCGGCCGGGTTCAGGTCCGAGCCGCTGACGCGCCACTTGCGATCGACAAGCACCTTGGCCAGGGCCTGCATGCCGGAGCCGGCGATGCCGATCAGATGGGCGCGACCCGCTGCGCGATCCAGCGGCGAGGGCGGACGGAGTCCGGGCACGCGCGGCGAATGGCGGAAGTTGATCATGGAACTGATCCTGTCTGGCGAATACCTGGACCCACGGGAATGGGCGCACAGTGTTGCAAAATGCGGCGGGATCATACGAACGATGCCGCACCGGGTCAACGCGGATTGCGAGGCATGCTAGCGTTGCCCGCCCAGGATGCTGGCAGATGTGAGGGCGAAGAGGGGGATGATTCCCCTACCGCGGCGCGACGGGTGCTGGCGGCCCGGCTGCTGGCGCCGGCGCGCCTCCCCCGCCTGTGGTTCGGCCCAGGAGCACCGATTGCTCGGCATCGGCATTGGTTCGGATCATGCGGATGACGTTGCGCATATCCAACGGATCGGGGGCCATGCCGGAAACGGTGATCGTCTCGCGGGTCTGGCGAAGCGGGATCTGCACTTCAGGGAACTGCTGGCTGAGTCGCGAGCGGAGCGTCTCCAGGTCGTACACGACGTGGACCCGCAGGGTGTAGAGCGAGTTGTCGTCCAGCAGAATCGTGAGGTCGGTGGCGCCGATCCGTCGACCGACAACGCGGATCAGCCGCGAGTGGATGATGTCCAGGTCGATGATGGTTGAATTGCCCGCGGCGACCAATGGGCGGACCTTGCCTTGACCATCGGGCCGGGCCAGATCTCGCTTAAGGATGAGATAGCGTGCCTGCCCTGCGATGATCTCGAATTCGCCATCAATGCTGGAGATCTGCAACAGTGAGTCGATCCCGTCGGGACCAATCTGCGGCCGAGAGGGGATCTCTTTTACCAGGGGCAATAGGGAGCGGAAGCCCTGCTGCTCGAAGACCTGTCCGCGCTGGGCCAGACGGGGCCTTTCCTGAGCGAAAGCCATGCGGCTCGAGAGGACGACAACCGCCGCCAAAGCCATGGCCGAGAAGAAAGGATAGCGCATGGGCCCCTCCGCGGGCTGATGAAAGGTGTTTTCCGTCCCTTCACCTGTACCGCGCCCTCCGCGCGGTGGCAAGCAAATCTCTCTTCACGACGGGCCATTGAGGGCCTGTCGACGGGGTTCGTTCCCCTTCCCCAGGACCCAGCCGATCGAAAGGACGTAGCGGCTCCCCCCTTCAACCAAAGTGACGCTATGTTCGCAGGCATCGGGGCGAAAGAGCTTGATCCGCCGGGAGGCATAGATCGGATTCTTGCAGACGAACTCGCCGCCTGACTTGGGAGCCTTCAGAATGACGTTCAGTCGATAGTGCCGCCCCTGCTGAACGGGATCCGTATGAGGAGGAATATTCGAACCCTCGGGATAACGAATCAAATAGCTGTCGAACGGCAACGGCCAGCGAGCAGTGAACAACAGCATCTTGTCGTAGCCGGTCCCCTGACGACCGGATTGCCAGCGGAATGCAACTCGGCAGTAGCTTCGAAGAGAGGAAATTAGGCTCATGGCGGGACGATTAAGACGACTAAGGAGCTTCCTTCAACAGCTTCTGGAAGTCCGCGTGCTCGTGAATGGGGAACAGATCCGGCGCGGTGGCTAGCGCGGCCCGATCGGGCAGACCGCGAGCCAGTGATTCCCGCAACGCGGCGATCGCTAGTTGATAGGCCGCTTCTGCTTCGGCCGGATGGTTCTGGTTCATCTCCACCATGCCGACATTGCACCACTGCCGGGCCATCAGGCGGGGAAACTTGGCCGACTTCGGATAGCGGACCGAGAGTTGTTTGATGAGGGCGGCCGCCGCGCGGAACGAGGCGGTCGATTCGGCGGGCGCATCGAACAGCAGTTGAAAACCCAAGTTGGCATGCGTGTCGGCCAATTGCTCCACCACCAGCGGAGACTGCGGGTAATCGCGGGCCAGCCGCTCGAACGCGGCCAAAGCCTCGCGCGTGGCGGCCACGCACTCGGCCGGTTTTTTCTGCCGGCCCAGCAGCACGGCCAGATTGGCCAGCGTCGTCGCCTGCGCGTGGAGCGACTCAAAGTCGGCGTCGGAGTCTTGGAGCTTGGCCCGCACGGTCAGTGATTCACGCAGCAATGTCTCGGCATCGGTCAGCTTCCCTTGCCGGGTGTAAAGAGCCGCCAGATTCGTCAGGCTGATCGCCAGGTCGTTGCGGAAGTGGCTGGTCGTGGGGTGATGCTCGACCATCCTCCGCCGGATCGCCAGCCCTTCCTCGTGGGCGACGAAGGCCTCGGGAAACTTGCCTTGATGCGAGAGGGCCGCGGCCAGATTGTTCCACTCCACCGACAACTGCCGGGCGTAGTCGACTTCGGTCGGTGACTGCTTGAGCAGGGCCTCGAAGGCCACCAGCGCCTGACGGTGCGCCGTTTCGGCCTGGGCGAACTGGCCCTGCGTCTCGGCCAGGTTGCCGCGCCCGCCCAACACCGCCGCCAGGTCCCGCCGGTACTCGGCTTGGGCAGGAAACTCTGCCACCAAGCCTTCGAGATACTGCGCGGCCGTGTCGTAGGACTGCGCCGCTTTGTCAAAAGCCTGCTGATTGCGGTGGATGTCTCCCGCCCGGCGTGCGGCCAGCCCTTTTTCGTAGCGATCGCCGGGATCGTCGCCGGGGCGAGCGAGAATCTCGTCGTAGAACTCCAGTTCGTCGGCTTGGGCGCGATCGGCCTGAGCGAAGCGCCGCTCCGAGGCCCCGATCACCCGGCGGAAGTTCCGCTCGGCCCGCTCACGCTGCTGCTGAGTGCGAGCCAGCGCAGCGGCCAGTTGGTTGTTCTTCCAGACGCTGTACGAGGTGAACGCCAGCCCGGCCAGCAGGCTGCCGATCAGCAGCGCGGCAGTGGCCGGCCGGCGGCGCATCCATTTGGCGGTGATTTCGAGCCAGCCGGCCGCGCGGGCCCGAATCGGTTGGCCATCGAGATAGCGCTGCAGATCATCAGCCAGGTCGCCGGCGGTTGCGTAGCGCCGTCGCGGGAGCTTCTCCAGACACTTGAGGGCGATCGTTTCCAGATCGCGCGGCACGGCCGGTATCAGTTGCCGCGGCGTGACGGGCTCGGCCGTGCAGACGAGCAGCATCGTGCCGACGGGATCTTGCCCGCGGAACGGCGGCCGTCCGGTGAGCAGCTCGTACAGAATCGCCCCCAGGGCGTAGATGTCGGCCGGCGCGGTCGCCTCGCGAGCGCCTTGGGCCTGCTCGGGGGCCATGTAGCTGGGCGTCCCCAGGATCTCGCCGGTCCGAGTCAGATCCGAGCCGCCGGTCAGTTGCTTGGCCAGTCCGAAGTCGCCAATCTTGGGGCTGCCGTCGGAAGTCAGCAACACGTTGGCTGGCTTCAGATCGCGATGCACGATCCCCTGCTGATGTGCGAATTCGACCGCGCGTGCAAGCACTCCCATCAACTCAGCCGCGGCGCGAGGATCTTGCGGCGCACCGTTGATCCGCTGGGCAAGATTGCCCCCCGAGACAAACTCGAGCGAGAAATACGGACGCCCTTGGAACTGCCCAATCTCGTAGACCTGCACGATGTTTGGATGTTGCAGGCGAGCGACCGCCTCGGCCTCGGCGCGGAAGCGGGTGAGCTGATCCTCGCGGGCGTCCTGGCCGGCCAGCAGCATCTTGAGGGCCACGGACCGGCCGAGCGATTCCTGTCGGGCTTTGTAGACCACGCCCATTCCGCCGCGTCCCAGTTCGCCGGTGATCTCGTAACCCGGGATCGCCGTGAGCGGCGCGGCGGAGGCGCGATCGCCAGGCAAGCCCGTGATCGAATCGGGTTTGATCCCGTCAGGCGACGGGAGCGTGCCGACGTTCAACGTGTCCGGCAGGTCCGACATAGCAGGCCAACGTGCAAAGGGGTGAAATCACGGGTGGATTCTACCCGGCCGGGCTGCGAGCTGAACACGCGGGTTGCAACGGTTCGGGAACTATCGCCCGCGGAAACTGGGGAGCATGCTGGCCGGCGCCTTCGCGGCCGGTTTCAGATTCTCCTTGGGAACCGCCAGCGACGTCATGTGGCGGGCCTTCTGCACTTGCTGCTCGGCGGCCAACTGACGTACGAACTCGGGCGAGACCCGATCGAGCACGACGACCTCGCTCTTGGCGTTCGGATCGGAGAGCGAACGGATCACGCAAACCACTTCGGCGTGTTCGGCCCCGGCATGGCCAAGTCCTGCATGCGACACGGGGGTCGCAGCTAGCGAGGCAGGCATCTCGGGAGTGAAGGCAGCCGTGCGGACGCCCGAACGAGACAGCAAGCTCAAAGGACCGCGGCCTCGAGCGAAGTGGGGCAAGTCGTCGGCCGGGCTCGGCTGCGGAATGCTGCGCGGGGCAACGCGGGCGGGGGCCATGGGAGTAGCCAGTTCGCTGGGCAGCCGGGGCAGCTCGCGCGGCGGGGCGGCCATTTCACGAACGGGCGGAGCGGCAACGACGGGCGGAGCGGCTGCAGGCGGAGCTACCGGTGCGGCAGCGGCCATGACTTCAGCCTGCGGGGCGGCGCGGTAGACCTGCGTTAACTTGGCTTCGTCCAGGACTCCGTGAATCGAGCCCAGGGCGGCGAAGAGCCCCTCGTTGTCGGCCGGATCGGCGGCATTGCAGACGCCGATGATCTCGCCCTGGCGATTGAAGAGTCCGCCGCCGCTGCGACCCTGCACCGGCTGACCGGCGACTTGCAGATTGGGCGGGCCGAGGAACTTGTTCACCGAGTTGATGCGGCTGGGATGGACTTCGGGGTTGCCGCCCGAAGCGCAGCCGATGCTGGCAACCGCGTCGCCGGGCTGCACCTGGCCGAGATGGGCCGCCACGCGAACCGCGGGGACGCGGCCTTCGGTTTCGATCCGCAGCAGGCCGATGTCGCGCTTCAAGTCGTAGCTGACCATATAACCGCGCAGCCCTTGCGGAGCATTCGGGCCGAACAGGTCGACCGTGATCCGCCCTTGGCCGCGGCTGTCTCGAAAGACATGGCCGCAGGTCAGGATCAACGCGGCGTTCTCTTGAGCGTCGATGATGGTCCCCGAGCCCCACGAGTGTCCGTGCTCATCTTCAATGCGGAGCCGGACGCTGGCGGCCAGAGCCTGAACGAAAGGATCGGCGGCCGGATGAGCCTGCGGCTGTGCGGCGGGCTGGCGAACCTCTGCCACGACTTCCGGGGCGGCTTCCATCGGGCGAGCAACCGGCTGCTGTACTTCAGGGGCTGCGTCGATCTGTACAGGTTGGGCATGCACGGAGCCGGGGGGAGCGATCTCTACCGCGCCGGCCAGCGAAACCTGCGGGCCGCCTGCCATAGGGGGCAAGGGACGCGGCCGCGAACCGCGAGCGTCGGGGCTTTGAGCGCGGATCGTATTGCCCGACGTCAGCCGCACAGGGACCGAGGTATTGTTGGCAGCCACCGTTGCGGTGGCCGTCGTGCCGGCGGCTTTCGCCTTCTGGCACATCGACAGCAGTCGATCGCGCGAGGTCGCGCCCGTGACGCGGTCCACTTCCTGGCCGTCGACGACCAGCACGAAGCAGGGAACGCCCTCGACGCGGAACTGCTTGGCCAGACCAGGCTCGCGGTCGATGTCGACCTTGCGGACCGGATAGCCGGCGGCCGAAAGGCTCTCGACGATCGGGGCCATGCCGCGGCACGGACCGCACCACTCGGCGGTGAAATCGAGCAATACCGTTTGGCTTCCGCCAATTGCGCATACCGCCAGTACGGCGGCCGGAATCGAGAGCATGCGTCCCTCCTTGGACCGAAGCTCAGGTCGCACGTCCTGCGGGCCGCAGACGTGCGCAGACCATCGAACGAGCGCAGGCCACGACGGCATCCATGCCGAACGAGACGAGGCTCGGGTAGCTTGACCTTCTCAAACAGGCGTACGGCTTATTGTGGTGCAGGCATCCCGCCTGCTGGTAGGACGGTCCCACTTCAAGGCAGGCGAGACGCCTGCACCACAATAAGGCGGACGGCACACGGAGTGTGCCTGCTACTTTAGTGCGGAGACTTCCGGGACCCCCATCGGACGCGTGCATGAGTCCGTGGTTTTCCCAAGGGGGCGGCATGTTGCCCGCACTCTGCAATTCTTACAAGGGCCTTTGCAGGATTTTCAGCGGCGACGCAAGAATCTCTCAAGTTGCGCGCTGGGCCTGCCGAAGGTTGGTGCCGGTGCAGTTCCTGTGCCGAGGGGCGATGGAAAGACGAGGACCAGGAGTGCTGTCACTGCCGTCGGCTCTACACGGGAACCGAGCTAGGTGGATTCCCTCGGACTCGCTAGAATCCCCGCCCCATGCAGCCGCCTGGCGCTTCTAGTTCATTCGAGAAGCACGAGGTGCCCCTGCAGGCAGACTCGATCCCGCCACCGGCTTCAAGGACGAACCGGAGATAACCTGAATGTCCCGCTTGCTCGCCTGTTTGCTCGCCCTGGGCTTCTTTGTACTTCCTGCTGGGGCCGCTGCGCAAGCGCTCCCTTCGAAGAAGGCGCTACCTCCGGCACAAAATGCCGGGGGACCCGCGGGCCCTGCTTTGCCGGGCAAGCAGCCCGCCGGACCGCCCATGGCCAAGCCAATGGGGGTGCCGTTCATTTTGACCGACGAAGAGCAGGCGGTGCTGGACCTGGTGCTGCGACGTTGGCAGACCGACAGCGCCATGATCAACAACCTGCACTGCGATATTGAAGTCTGGGAGAACAATCCCGTCTTCAAGAAGAAGACCCACACGATGGGCGAATTGAAGTACGAGAAGCCCGACAAGGGGATGTATCACATCAAGTTCGACGCCTCGGGTCCCAAGCCGGTTCCCTCGCAAGCCGGGCCCCACTGGGTCTGCAACGGCAAGTCGATTTTTGAGTTTCGCTACGCCGACAAGGTGCTGATTGAGAATCGCCTGCCCCCCAGCATCCAAGGCGAGGCGCTGGTTCACAGCCCGCTGCCGTTCCTGTTTGGCGCCCAGGCTGAAGAACTGAAGAAGCGGTACTTCATGAAGGACACCACGCTCCCCGCGGAGCGTGAGAAGGGGCAGATCTGGCTGCTGGCCTTTCCCAAGTATCAGGCTGACGCGGCCAACTTCATCAAGGCCGAGCTGATCCTGACCTCGCCCACGGTGAACGGCAAGCCGATGCTGCTCCCCTATGGCATGAAGATGTACCTGCCCAACGATCAGTCGGACAGTTCGCACGTTTTCAAGAACTACAAAATCAACTCCGGCAAAACGATCGGCGAGCGGGTCTTCGGGGACATCTGGAGTCCAAAGAAGCCTGCGAGCGACTGGGAACTTCGCGTGGAAGAGGCGCCTGCCGAACCGAGCGAAACAGCCAGCCCTGAAAAGCCCCGTCCACGGATCTTTAACCCGCTGAAGTTGGGTGGAAAGCCGGCGGCGACCGAAAAGAAGTAGGCGAGCTACGTCTTTTGTGGTGCGGACCTATTGCGATTCGCGACGTTGCAGGTGAGCGGCAGGGCGCTAGCAGGGTGCTGAAAAACGCCAAAATGGCAGATTTCAGCACTGCATGTTGTGTCGCCCGAAAACATCGCCGCAACATTTAGCGTAGTCTTCGGAGTCCGTTTGAGTTTTTCAGCACCCTGCTAGCCGCCGGTAGCCCCTGCGACAATGCCAATTCACCGGCGGCTAGCGCCTTGCCGCTCAGTAAACCACTGCCGACCGATCCAAGCGAACTGACGGTGACCTATTGCGATTCGACGTTGCAGGTGAGCGGCAGGGTGCTAGCCGCCGGTAGCCCCTGCGACAACGCCAATTCACCGGCGGCTAGCGCCTTGCCGCTCACTAAGAATGCACCGCTTCGTCATCGGACCGGGCCGCCTTGGCTAACTGCTCGTAGTCGGCGCGGATCCGATCTAGGTCGTCCTGGTCCAGTTCCTCCAGGTCGAGCAGCGCGTTCTGAGCACCTTGCGTGGCGTGGCACGGATCAACTCGTCGAGTTTGACCTGCATCGCCTGGGTATCACGCGTCTGGGTGTTCTGGATGATGAACACCATCAGAAAGGTCACGATCGTGGTGCTGGTGTTGATGACCAGTTGCCAGGTATCGCTGTAACCGAAAAGCGGGCCGCTGAGCCCCCATGCCACCACGATGCCGGCCGCCAGAACCGAAGTCCTCGGGCGGCCAGCCTCGTGGGCAACCCGGTTCGCCAAGCGTGTGAACCAGGGATTGCTGTGATGCCCGGGGTTCAGATGTCGAACATCCATGGGAGATCAATATCCCCGGTCGTTCTCTGCGTCTGGGTCCACTTCTTCGTCCTCGTCCTCGTCCTCGTCCTCGTCCTCGTCATCCTCATCCTCTTCGATATCGACGTCGTCCAGATCGATAAATTCTTCGGTCTGCTCGTCTTCGTCCGAGCGGTCGAAGGGAGGATCGCGCGGATCGATCGGACGGTTATCGGGATGATTGCGAGGGTCTTCGAGCGGCGATTTCGGCTTGCGGGCCATGGCAGGGTTCCTTGAGTTCGCGTCCTGGAAGTTCACCCGAGACGACTCAGGAACGGTCGGCGAATCACTTCCGTACCCGCTTATCGCTTGCTGTCATTCTTTCGAAGACAGGCGATTTCGGGGAAGTGATTCGCCGACCGTTCCTGAGTGCAGCTCTTTTCAGAAGCAGGGCTGCGCCCGCATTGTTTTTAAAACGTAAGGACAGGGGATTCTTGCGGTCTACTTTTGAGTCATCGAGCCGTTTTCGTCGCGTCCTATTCGGACTTCTTATGGGCACCTTGATGTGCCTCGGACGTTGTTCTGCTCGTGCCTTTTTTGTCTACCGTGGACTCCGCTGTCCTTACTGACAAAGCCTAAAAGCAAGCTGCGTGCCAACTCGACTGGTCGCCGGCATGTTCCGCGACTTGCGCGGGCACGCAAGGCCTTAAGTCTGCAACTAGCCAGCCAGTTGCGTGACACGGATTCTTAATGCGTCTGTTCTGATACGCTCGACCGTGCGGCAGGGTGCGGCTGAAATGCTGGCAGGTCCGATTCGGGCGAAATCATTCTGGTCGACAATCGATCAATGAACGGACCAGCCGCCGGCATTTGGCTTGACCATGAAGGCGGGCCGCGCGTAGAGTCGCGGCATGACCGAAGACGAAGACGCTGAATCCCGCTTCCAATGCCCTGGCGAGAGCTACACGATCAGCCGCGCCGATCATCTGGCACGCCTGGCGGCTTATTATCCCGACTGCGGTGGGTGTCCTCGACGGCACGAGACTGGCACCTTGTCGCCCCGTGCTCGAGAGCGGCTCGATCAGTCGCATGCGGCCCAGCGATCGGCCGGGGTACTTCATCCGGAAGGAGTCGGCGGCATCGCCTGGAACGAGTTCACCCCGGAGTTGACGCGCGCTTGGGCTCGGGCGTTTGGACTGACACTGCGCGATCATGCCACGCAAGGCGACGACGCTGCGGGGCCGCGCGTGCTGTTAGCCAGCGACGGCCGGCAGCTCTCGCCCGAGTTCGTCGCCGCCGGTGCCGAAGGGCTGCGTTGGGCCGGCTGCCGAGTGATCGATCTGGGGGCGGCAACGGCCCCCTGCCTGGCGGTGAGTGTAGCCCGGCTTCCGGCCGACGGTGGGTTGCTGGTCGCCAACCCGCGCGGCGCGCTGGCCAGCGTGGGGCTGAAGTTCTGGTCGGACGGTGGACGCCCCCTTTCTGCGGGGCGGGGACTCGAGACGATCGCCCGCCGCCTCGAACAGGGTCTGGATCGCCCCGTGCGCGTGGCCCCGGCCGCGCGACGCGACTCGATCGCGGCGGAGTACTTCGGCCATCTGCAACCGAGCTTTCACGGGCTTCGTCCGCTGAACTTGTGGCTCGAAACAACGTGCGGACCGTTCACGGCACTGGTCGAGCAACTCTTGTCACCCACCGCTTGCCAGCTGATCGTAGGCCGCGTCGCGCAGGACAAGACCGCCGCCCACCTGCGGATACAAGTCGATGCCGATGGAGAGGGCTGCCGCGTGTTTGACGAAAAGGGTCGCGAGGCAACGCCTGCCGAGTTGGTACGACTGCTAGGCGCTTCGCTGCGAAGCGAAGGGGCCGATACGCGCGAAGAGGTCGCCTTGCCGAACGAAGTGCCATCGGCCATGAGCCGCGAGGACTTTTGGCAGGCGATGCGGGATTCGCGGGCCCCGTTGGGCGCCGGAGCAGAGGGGCGATACTGGTTTGCAGGCGATCCGCCCGTGCCCGATGCGCTGGCGGTGCTGGCCCATCTGCTGGCCTATCTCAGCGAGAGCGATGCGCCGTTCTCTGAGCGGATCGCCCGAGTCAACGCGTAGTTTTGCGGAGCGTCAATCTTCCCTGAGAGGTCGATTTCCGACCCTCCGTGTGCGCTGGCGAGTATCGCGCCGCGACCGCATCTGGTAGAGTGCCCACTGGCAAGGCGGCTAACTCTCCTTATCGCTGAATCGCGTCCCCAGGCCGCCGGGCGTCGCGCAGCACCAACCACGAGAACCACCATGGGCAAGGGCAACAACAGCCAGAAAGACGACAAGAAGAAGAAGAAACCCAAGAAGGACGCCAAGAAGCCAGAAACGAAGTCTTCTGATCGCAACAAGTAGGTCGCCAGAAGTCACGTGGGCCACGCCCTTCGCTATATTCCAAGGGCGTGCCACCCCTCGTTACGCTTCGCCGGGGCTCAATATCCAGCCGCGCAGCCATCCTTGCGCGGGTCGGTCCCGCCGTGCAGCATGCCGGTCTGCGGATCGATGCGGATCGCCTGATAGCCGCCAAAAGAGCCAACAGTTCGCTTGACCCGATGCCCCAGTTTCTCCAGGGCCGCGATCGTCTTCTCCGGCACGCCGGACTCCACATAGACGGTCCCTCCGTCCTTCATCACGTAGCCGGTCGGGCTGTCGCTCCCTTCGTGCCTCACCCGGGCAGCATCGCCGGCCGACTGCACATTCATGCCAAAGTCGATCAGGTTCGAGAGGACCTGCACGTGACCCTGCGGCTGCATGTCTCCCCCCATCAAGCCGAAGGAAAGCCACGGCTGGCCGTCTTTGGTGACGAAGCCGGGAATGATCGTTTGAAACGGACGCTTGTGCGGCTCGAGCGTATTGAGATGCGCGGGATCGAGCGCGAACAGCGCACCGCGGCTCTGCATGGCGAAGCCGGTCTCGCCCGGCACGACTTTGGACCCGAAGGGATGATAGATGCTCTGGATGAACGACACGCAATTGCGGTCTTTGTCGATGACCGTCAGATAGATCGTGTCGCCGCCCACCAGCTTGGGATCGCCGGCCGGCACGGCTTGCGCGGCCCGCGCCGGATCAATCAGGTTGGCACGTCGCGCGGCATATTCCTTCGAGATCAGTTCTGTCACCGGGAGCGGCTTGAAGGCCGGATCGGCATAGAACTTGGCCCGGTCCGCAAAGGCCAGCTTCTTGGCCTCAACCAGCAGATGCACATGCGCCGGCGAGTGATAGCCCAGGCCTTTTACATTGTGCCGCTCCAGCACGTTCAGCATCTGCAAGGCGGCGATCCCTTGCCCGTTGGGAGGCAATTCCCAGACGTCGTAGCCGCGGTAGTTCACGCTGACCGGCTCGATCCACTCCGAGCGGTGGTCTTCAAAATCCTTCAGGGCGAAGTAGCCCCCCAGAGCCTTGCTGGCCTCGACGATTTGCCGGGCGGGCTCGCCGCGATAGAAGGCATCGCGCCCGCCGGCGGCGATCCGCTCCAGCGTGTCAGCCTGCCGCGGGTTGCGGAAGACTTCTCCCACCCGCGGGGCGCGACCTTCGATCAGGAACGTGCGGGCCGAATCGGGCCAGGCCTTGAGCTTGGCTTCGTCGCTCGCCCAGCCGTGGGCAATGATCTCGCTCACGGGAAAGCCCTGCCGCGCATAGCCGATCGCCGGAGCCAAGAGTTCGGCGTAGCTGCGCGTGCCGAACCGTTTGCGCAGTTCTTCCCAGCCGTCGACGCATCCCGGCACGCTCCAACTCAGCGGGCCCGATTCGGGGATGTCTGCCAGCTTTTTCTCGCGAAAGACCTCGCGGTTCAAGGCATAGGGAGACCGCCCGCTGGCGTTCAGGCCATAGAGCTTCTTGGTCTTGGCGTCCCACACGATGGCGAACAGGTCGCCGCCCAGTCCGCAACTCATCGGCTCCACCACGCCCAACACCGCGTTGGCGGCGATGGCGGCGTCGATGGCATTGCCGCCTGCCTTCAGCACATCGAGTCCCGCCTGGGCGGCCAACGGCTGGCTGGTGGCCACCATGCCGTGCGGGGCCATGACCACCGAGCGGCTTTGATGCTGCGTCGCCCCCGGACGATCGTACTCGGCAGCCAAAGCGACGGACGACATGGTCGAGGCTCCCAGGGCCAAGAGACAGGCAAACGAGCGAGCGTAGGGCATGCGATCGTACTCCGCGAGACAGCGTCGAACCGCCGACGCACGATCTTAGCCCGCGGGCGCAGGGAAATCTTCTGCCGCGGGGCTATCTGGTCAGCGCATCGCGGTGTACGGCGGCCGACAGCGTCCCCTCGAGCGAAGTCGGATCGACCGGCTTCACCAGGTGCTGCTCGAAACCGGCCTCTTTCGCCCGCCGGCGATCGTCTTCCTGGCCGTAACCGCTGAGCGCGATCAGATAGACGCCGGCCAGTTCGGGATCGGCACGGACAGCGCGAGCCACGGCATAGCCATCCAGCTCACCCGGCAGGCCGAGGTCCGAGATCAGCACGTCCGGCTGGAAGGTACGGGCTTTGTCCAGACCCGATCGGCCATCAAAAGCCACGCTCACTTCGTGGCCGTGCAGCGAGAGGAGCAACTGCAGCGTCTTGGCCGCGTCGCGATTGTCCTCGACGATCAGAATGCGCAGCTTTCCTGCGGCGCGTGTCGTGGGCTTTCCTTCTGAAGGCTTCGCCGCGGAAGGCTTCGCAATCCCAGCGACCGGCATCGCCAGCGGGACGCGCAGGGTGAACGTCGCCCCTTTCCCCGCCCCTGGGCTCTCGGCGGTGACGGAACCGCCGTGCAAATCGATCAAACCCTTGACCAGCGCTAGCCCCAGGCCCAAGCCGCCGCGGCTACGATCGAGATCCTGGTCCGCCTGGCTGAAGGGCTCGAAGAGCCGCGCCAGGACCGCGGGTGTCATGCCCATGCCGGTGTCTCGCACACTGACCAACGCCCAACGGCTGTCCGATTCCATGGCGGCCCGAACGTGCACCTCGCCGCCGCGTGAAGTGAATTTACCGGCGTTGTGTAAGAGGTTGCCGATGATTTGCGCCATGCGCGTCGGATCGCCGATGATCGGCATCCCTCGCCGGTCGATCTCGACGGCCAGGGTGACCCCATTCTCGCTGAGCGACGGGCGATAATCTTCGGCGGTGTGCCGCACGATCTCGGCCAGGTCGCAGCGTTCGGCGCGGATCTGCACCCGGCCATGCGCGATGCGGGCGACGTCCAGCAGGTCGTCTACCAGGCGGGCCATGTGCCCTACCTGCCGCGAGATGATCTCGCCCGCAGTGGCCACCGCCTCTCGGTCCTGGCCGCGCAGCCGCAGGATCTCCACGGCGTTTCGCACCGGACCCAGCGGATTACGGAGCTCGTGAGCCAGCATGGCCAGGAACTCGTCCTTCCGCCGGTCGGCGTCGCGGAGCTTGTCGGCATACTGCAGGCTCTCGTTCAGCAGCCGGGCGTTCTCTTCGGTGGCGGCTTTCAGCTCGTCGCGCTGCCGGGTGACTTCCTGACGCTGCAGGTACAGATCGAAAAAGACCTGGGCCTTGCTGCGCAGGATGTCGGGCTCGAGCGGTTTGTGCAGGAAGTCGACGGCACCGGCTTCGTAGCCGCGGAACTTGCGCTGGCGATCGGCATTTCCGGCGGTCAGAAAAATGATCGGCACGCGCTGTGTCCGCACCGTACCCCGCATCAGTTCGGCCAGCTCGAAGCCGTTCATACCCGGCATCTGCACGTCGACCAAGGCCAGGGCCATGTCATACTTGAGCAGCAGTTCGAGCGCCTCGGGGCCCGAGCGCGCCTTCAATAGTACCAGCCCGTCGCGCCGCAGCAGGCCCTCAAGCGCCAATAGGTTCTCCTCCAGGTCGTCGACCAGCAGGAAGTAAACAGGATCTGGTGGAGTGGTGATCATGCGTTCGCGGTGACTTCCTGTAAGTAATTCGCGATCTGCTCCAGGCTCATCACCAGCGCGTCAGGGCAAGCTTGTAAAGCAGCCTTGGGCATGGTGGGCGAACTGGCTCCTTGGGGCTCCTGCACAATGGCGGTTCCACCTGCCTTGACCACCGCCTTGAGTCCCTTGGCGCCGTCGCTGTTGGCCCCGGTCAGAATCACCCCCAGCAGTCCCTTTCCGTAGGCGTCGGCCGCCGTCTCGAACAGCAGATCGATCGAGGGGCGCGAGTAAAGGACCGGTTCTTCGCTGGAAAGGGAGAGACTGTGATTCGTTTCAACCAGCAAATGATAGTCGGGCGGAGCGAAGTAGACGGTCCCCTTTTCGATGGGCTCTTTGTCGTCGGCTTCGCGGACCGTGATCGGGCATTTCGCCCGGAAGAGTTCCGCCATGAAGCTCTTTTTGTCGGCAGGCAGATGTACCACCACCATGATTGGCAAGGGGAACGTGCGCGACAGCTTGGGCAGGATGGCGGTCAGCGCTTCGACAGCGCCCGCCGAGGCGCCCATCACTACGGCCTGGGCGATTCGCTGCGGATTTGTCTCTTCGCTCACAGCGCGCCCCCCTTCTTCTGATAGATCCGTTCCTGCCGCGAGAATTCGGCAAAGGCCTCGCTATGGGCCGAGAACCGCAGGCTCTCTTTCGCTCCCAGGCCCAGGAACCCCTTGCGCGTGAGCGAATCCTTGAACAGGCCAATGGCCCGGTCCTGCAAGTCGCGGTCGAAATAGATCAGCACGTTGCGGCACGAGATCAGATTTACCTCGGCAAATACGGCGTCGGTGACCAGGCTGTGGTCCGAGAAGACCACGCGTTTGCGAAGCGTCTTGTCGAACACGGCCGCACCATAGGCTGCCGTGTAATAGTTAGAAAGGGACGACTTGCCGCCCGATCGCTGATGGTTGGTGGTGAACAGGGGAATGCGGTCGAGCTCGTACACGCCTGCCTCTGCCTTCTTGATGGCTTCGGGATTAATGTCCGTGCCATAGAACAGCGTTCGGTCCTCCAGCCCCTCTTCGCGAAACAGGATCACCAGCGAGTACAGTTCCTCGCCCGCACTGCACCCGGCAACCCAGACTTTGAGTGAAGGGTAGGTCCTCAAGTGAGGGACCACCTGTTCGCGAATCGCACGAAAGTAGTCGGCGTCGCGAAAGAGCTCGCTGACTTGCACCGTGAGATAGCCCAGCAATGCCGGCAGCAGAGTGGCGTCGTGCAGCACGCGGTCCTGCAGCTGCGAGAACGTCTCGTGGCCGAAATGAGTGCGAGCCTGTGTGAGCCGGCGCTTGATCGACGCCATGGAATAGCCGCGGAAGTCGTAATGGTACTTGCGGTAGATGGCGTCCAGCAGGAGCCTGATCTCGATGTCTTCGGTTCTTTCGGGAGTAAGTGTCATCGCTCACCTGGGCATCCATACGCGGACCAGGCTCAGCAGCTTTTCAACATCAAGCGGTTTGGCCATGTAGTCGTTGGCGCCCGCCGACAAGCAATGCTCCTGGTCGTTCTTCATTGCCTTGGCCGTGAGCATGATGACCGGCAGCTTCTTCCACTCGGGCTTTTTGCGAATTTCACGCGTGGCGGTAATGCCGTCCATCTCGGGCATCATCACGTCCATCAGCACCAGGTCGATCTTGCGCGACGCGTCGCCGGCCGACTTCTCCAGGGCTTCCAGCGATTCCAGCCCGTTGCGCGCAATCTGCACCACCGCGCCGCGCGGCTCCAGAATGCTGGTCAGAGCGAACACGTTGCGCACATCATCCTCGACCACCAGAATGCGACGCCCTTCGAGCATGGCGTCGCGGCTGCGGGCCTTTTTGAGTAACTGCTGCTGCTCCTGGGGAAGCTCGCTGACCACTTGATGCAGGAACAGCGTCACCTCGTCCAGCAATCGCTCGGGCGACTTGGCTCCCTTGATGATGATCGACTTGGAATAACGCCGCAGCCGCTGCTCTTCGTCGGCCGAAAGCTCGCGGCCGGTGTAGACGATCACGGGCGGAAACGAATACGTGTCTTCGCGGCTCAGGGTCTCGAGCAGCGAGTAGCCGCTGGCATCGGGGAGCGACAGATCGAGCACCATGCAGTCGAACGTCGCGCCCTTCAAGCATTCCAGGCACTCGGCGGCGCTGGCCGCTCCGACGGTCTGCACATCCTGCGAACCCAGCAGCTTTCGCAGGCTGTCGAGTTGGACGGGATCATCTTCCACCACCAGTACGCGCCGCATGCGTTGGGCCAGGCGGGTCTCGAGCCGCTTCAGTGTCTCGGCCAGTTCCTCGCGTTTCACGGGCTTCAGCATGTACCCGACCGCCCCCAGGGCGAGCGCCGTCTGGGCGTAATCGCCGGCGGAAACCACATGTACCGGAATATGCCGCGTGCGGGAATCGTGCTTCAGGCGGTCGAGCACTGACAGGCCCGAGTGGTCGGGCAGGCCGACATCCAGCACGATAGCGCTAGGCAGATACTGAATGGCAACTGCCAGTCCCTCTTCGGCCGTGGTGGCGATCAGGCACTGGAAGTTTAGCTCGTGAGAAAGATCGTACAGGATGCGGGCGAACGAAGGATCATCCTCGACCACCAGAATCGTGCGGCTGTTGCCGGTCAAGCGTTCGCGATCGTCAGCCAATCGTTGGACGCGTGGAACAGGCAATTTCGTGATTTCAGACGCCGGGGGCTGGCCGTTGCTGGCTAGTTCCGATTTACCTTCTGGCGGCGAAGAGGCAACGGCCTTCTTTTCCTTGATCAAGGCCGATCGTGTCCGCACGAGCTCTGGATCGTAGATCTCGGGAACGATCACCGTGAAGGTGCTCCCTGCGCCCGGCTCGCTGACCAGCTTGATTTCGCCCCCCAGCAGCCGGGCCAGCTCGCGCGAGATCGACAGGCCCAACCCGGTACCGCCGTACTTGCGATTGGTCGTGCCGTCCGCCTGACGGAAGGCCTCGAACACCATCTCCTGCTGATGATGAGGAATGCCGATGCCCGTGTCGGAGACGGCGAACGCGATGCGTCCCTGGGGCGCGCGACGGATGGACAGCTTCACCTCTCCCTTCTCCGTAAATTTCAAGGCGTTCGACAGCAGGTTCTTCAAGACCTGTTCCAGTCGCTGCCGGTCGGTATCGATCGTTTCCGAAGCGTCCGGGGCGAGAGCGATGCGAAAGCTCAACCTCTTCTGCTCTGCTACCGGCTGAAAAGTCCGTCCCAACTCTTCGACCATCTGAGAAAGTCGCACCGACTCCGGCCGCACCTCCATGTGTCCGGCCTCGATTTTCGACAGGTCCAGGATATCGTTGATCAGGTTCAGCAGGTCGTTTCCGGCCGACCGGATCGTCTCGGCGTACTGTACTTGTTCCTGCGAAAGGTTCCCTTGGACATTGTCAGCCAGCAGCTTAGCCAGGATCAACGACGAGTTGAGCGGAGTGCGCAACTCGTGCGACATGTTCGCCAGAAAGTCGGACTTGTACTGGCTGGCCTGCTCCAGCTCACCGGCCTGCGCCTCCAACGACTTCTTGCTCCTCTCCAGATCGTCTCGCTGCCCTTCCAGAAGTTGGGCCTGCTCTTCGAGCTGCGAGTTCGTCTGCTCCAACTCGGCCTGCTGTGCTTCGAGCCGCGACTGCGATTCCTTGAGCGCCCGGCTTTGTTCTTCCAGCTCCTCGTTCGAGACCCGAAGTTCTTCGCTCTGGGCCTGCAGCTCCTCGGCCTGACGCTGCGTTTCTTCCAGCAGGTTCTGCAAATGCACGCGGTAGTTCGCCGAACGGATTGCCGTGCCTACCGATTCTGAGGCCCCTTCAAAGAAGTCCGTCACCGAGTCTTCAATCGGCTCGACAAAGCCCAACTCAATCACTCCATTCACCGCGTTGTCGGCCGACATGGGGGCGATCAGCAGCTGCCGGGGTGCTGCCTGCCCCAAGGCCGAACCGAACATCAAATAGCCGGCCGGAACGTCGCCCACCAGGAACGTCCTCCCGTCCTTGACGGCCTGACCCAGCAGTCCATCGCCGGCGCGCAGCGTGTCGGGCACTCCCCCCCCGGCCGGCACGCCGTAGGTTGCTACCCTGCGGAAGCCGATGGCATCGTGCGCAAAGAACGCTCCGGCCTGTGCGCCCAGGTACTCGGCTAGAAACTTGAGGACCGACTCGCCCAACTGGTTGAGCTGCTGGTCGCCGATCATCACCGCACTCAGACCGGTTTGCCCCTTCAAGAGCCACTCTTGACGCTGCCGCACCAGCATTGCCCGGCGCAGAAGCCAGGCAACGACGACAGAGAGCAGCGCGCCTACCAAGCCCGTGATGATGCCACTGCTGACGGCAACACGATAGGCGCTGTCCAACTCAGCCATCCGCGGCTCGAGCAGCGCGCGTTCGTCGCGCTGCATCTCAGCCACCAACGATCGGATGGCTTCCATGGCCGCTTTGCCGCGGTCAGACATGATCTCGGAGCGGGCGGCCTCGCCCCCTTTTTCGCGACGAATTTCGATGACTTCCTTGAGCAGCGCCAGACGATCGGCAAGTCGCTTGCGCAGCGTCGGGACTCGCTCCTGATGGCGGGGGTTGTCTTGCGTCAACCGAGCGAAGGCGTTGGTGCGCTCATCGATAAGCGCGATCGCCGAATGGTATGGCTCTAAGTAGCGCTCGTTCCCCGTAATCAGAAATCCGCGTTGGCCGGTCTCGGCGTCTTTGATCAGCGAAAGGACATTGTCCAGAGTGGACAACACTTCGTGGGTATGATTGACCCGACCCGCATTCTCATTCAGTACGCGCGTATTCACGTACGACACCAGGCCGCTGGCGAAGAACATCGTCAGCACGGCGCATAGTCCCAGGTAAAGCCAGATCCCGGCACTGCGGTTGAGTAAATTCGGAGAAGTACGTCGACTCATCAGGCGCCGGTAATAAAATTGTTGAGCGAATAGGATCGACGAAGGTCGAACTGGGGACGTGACCTTAGTTTATGTAGAATCCACGGCAACACGGAAGCCAGAAGATCACGATGGTCGCTTGACGATCGTCATGGTTACCAGGCGTTCAGGCCTGGATCGACGTTGACAGGCGGATGTCAGGATTTCGTAAACTGAAAAAAAACCGGAGCATCTTGCATGCCATTTCGATACAGGGTGTCGAAGCGACCGTGCCAAGAGGGGTTACGATAACTTAGATACCGGCCATCGCCAAACTTGACGCTGCCCGGTGACCATGCTTCACTTCCAGGGATTCGGTCCCGTTCGTCCAGGAGTCTGCCATGCTCGCTCCGCGCCGGTTTGCGCCACTTTTCGCGCTATGCGCGTTCTCGTGCCTTTCGCTGCTGCATGCGCAGGATGCCAAAAAGGCGGACAAGAATGCCGCGGTGGTGCCGGTCCCGCGCGAAGGGAACTGGGTCAAACGCCACGAAAGCATCAACGAGCGCGCCAAGCAGGGGGACGTCGACTTGGTTTTTATTGGGGACTCAATCACCCAAAACTGGGAAGGGGCCGGCAAAGAGGTCTGGGAGAAGTACTACGGCAAACGCAAGGCGGTGAACCTGGGCATCAGCGGCGATCGCACCCAGCACGTTCTGTGGCGGCTCGAGAACGGCAACATCGACGGCATCTCCCCCAAGGTGGCCGTGCTGATGATCGGCACCAACAACTCCAATGGCAGCGACTACACGGCTGAGCAGATCGGCGAAGGAATCACGGCGATCGTGAAGAAGCTGAACGAGAAGCTACCCAAGACCAAAGTGCTGATCCTGGCGGCCTTCCCGCGCGGCGAGAAGCCAAGCCCCCAGCGCGAGAAGCTCGCCAAGGCCAGCGAGATTGCCGGCAGTCTGGCCGATGACAAGCAGATCTTCTATCTGGACATCGGCAAGAAGTTCCTCGATGCGGATGGTACGCTGTCGCGCGAGTTGATGCCCGACCTGCTCCACCTGAATCCCAAGAGCTACGGGATCTGGGCCGAGTCGATCGAGGAAACGCTGGTAAAGCTACTGGGCGAAGAGAAGTAGCTTCTTGTGGTGCAGGCGTCCCGCCTGCTGGAATATCGGAAACGCTTCATGCAGGCGGGACGCCTGCACCACACCGGGCGGACGGCACACGGAGAGGCCGTGATTCGTTGTTCACCTTCTCCACTAGTCCGACGCGCCAGCGAGGGGAACATCGCGGCGACGTCGCGTGGAACTTCCCCTCGCTAGCGCGTCGGGCTAGTGTCGGTTTCCGACGCACCACAACGGGCGGCCGGCACACGGAGTGTGCCTGCTACTTGACGCGCGGCCCCGTTCTACGTCGCCGGCGATTCTTTCGGCTGCGTCAGCAGCGATACCACCACCAGCACCAAGAAGCCCAGCGGGATCGTCACGATGCCGGGCTGGCTGAAGGGGACGATGGCGCTGGCTTCGGGCAGGTTGTAGACGTCGCGGTAGGTGTCTCCGCTCAACAGAATCCAGGCCAGCGAGGAAACCATGCCGACCGTAACGGCGGCGGTGATCCCCTGCTTGGTCGTTCCCTTCCAGAAAAGGAGCATCACCAGCGAAGGAAGATTCGCCGACGCCGCCACACTGAAGGCCCAGCCGACCAGATAATTCACGTTCATTTTTTCGAACAGAATTCCCAGCACGATCGCGATCACGCCCACTCCGGCCGCGGCGAACTTGGCCAGCCGCACCTTGGCGTGGTCGTTCATCTCGATCCGCAGCACGCCTACGGCCAGGTCATGCACCACCGCGCCGCTGGCGGCCATGATCAGACCGCTTACCGTCCCCAGTACCGTGGTGAAGGCAATGGCCGAGATGGCCGCGAACAGCCACTGATTCAGACTCTTCGCCAGCAGCGGCGCCGACATGTTCGAGTCGCTGACGTCGATCGCTCCCGAGGTCATCGCCCCCAGTCCCATGAACAGGGTCAGCACATAGAAGAAACCGATGCTGCCGATCCCCACGATCGTGCTTTTACGAGCTGCCGCCTGGTCCTTCACGGTGTAGTAGCGAATCAGAATATGAGGCAGCGACGCGGTGCCGCCGAACAGGGCCAGCATCAGCGACAGGAAGTTGAGCTTGTCGAGGAACTTCTCGCTGCGGATGCCTTTGAACGCCGGCAGATTACCCGGCCGCAGCAGGTCACTCCCTTTGGTATGTGCCGGATAGAAGATGGTCGTGATCCCCTCCGGAGCACGGATCAGGTCCTTGTTCCAGGTGATCATCTCGCTGCCTTGCAGCGTGCTCAGAAAACCGAGCGGACCCAGTTCGCCCGACTTGGTCTCCTCACCCGGCAATTGGGCGACGTGGCCGACAGGCCAGAAATCGGCCTCTCCTTCTCCCTTGCCGTGCGGCAATCCGTTGACCAGCTTTTTGCCGTCCGCCGTAATGACCAGAATCTGGCATTCCATCACATGGAACTTCCCTTCGGTCCCCTTGGTCTCGCGCCAGATCGAGATCCGCCCTGTGGCCTCGTCCTTCAGTTGCAGGTACGGCCGCTCTCCCCACGATGCCGGATTGGGGACCAGCACGCCGGGCCCCGGGGTTGCAGCGGTGCTTCCGGCGGCGTGCGCCGTCAGAAACGCCTCGCGGCTGTCGGCGGTCATCTCGCGATTCGCAGGGGCGTTCACGTCCAGACCGCGATTCAAAATCATGACGGTCAGGATCGCGCTAAAGAAGACCAGCAACGAGCCCTTTAGAAATTGCACATAGGTCGTGCTGACCATGCCGGCGGAGACGACAATCAGCGTCACCACGGTCCCGACCATGATCACGCCGATGTAGTGATGCGGGACGCCCAAGAGCGGCTTGATCAGCGATCCGGCGCCGACCATCTGTGGGATCAGGTAGAAGATGCTCACGGCCAGCGTGCTCACCGCGGCGGCCAGCTTGAGCCCTCGCGATTGGAACTTGGCGTCGAGCGCATCGGCAAACGTGTACTTGCCCAACCGCTTGAGCGGCTCGGCAATCACGAACAGGGCCACGATCCAGCCGGCCAGGTAACCGATGGAGTACAGAAAGCCGTCGTATCCGTACGAGGCGATCATGCCGCAGATGCCCAGGAACGACGCGGCCGACAGGTAATCGCCGGCAAAGGCGATTCCGTTCACAAACCAGTGAATCCCACCTCCCGCCGCGAAGTAGCCCTGCGCCGATTTGGTCTTCGAGGCCATGTAGAAACTCAGCCCCAGCGTCAGCGCGACGAACAGGCTGAAGATGATGATGACCGACGTCGAGGGATCGTGAATCATGAGTCAAGCCGGCAGCGGGGAGAGGTTCGGCGGGCAGAGCAGGCGGGCGAGGCAGGCAGGCAGGTCAGGCGTGCGGTTTCTTTTCGGGCGTGCGGCAGAGCCACGCATAGATCAGGGCCAGCACCATGGCCGCCGCGATCAGTCCAAAGCCCCACCAGATCGCCAGATTCACTCCGGCCGCGGGCGTGGCTTCCATCCACGAAGGCGCAAAGGCGTTCACCAGCATAAAGCTGGCATAAAACGTCAGATACACGGCGAAGAGCACCAGGCCGATCTTCGCGCGACGCGCGGTCTCGATCGGATCTTCGACTTCTTTGGCGACCGCCGGACCGTGATCAAAGCCCGCCATACAACCACTCCGCAAAAAAGCCGGGGAAAGGAGAGGGGATTATAGGAGGAGCTCCGTTGGACTGCGAGCGGGGCAAGGAGAGTAAAGTAGCAGGCACACTCCGTGTGCCGTCCGCCCGATTGTGGTGCAGGCGTCCCGCCTGCCTTGAAGTGGGACCGATGTTCAAGCAGGAGGGACGCCTGCACCACAAAAAATCACAGCCTCTCCGTGTGCCGTCCGCCCGAAGCCTCTGCAACCATCAGCGACGCAAACTGAGCGGCACGGCGCTAGCCGCCGGTGGCCCCAGGTTTCGCTCTCCCAATCGCTTGCGAGTTGAAGGATCTCGCCCGCCGCCAATGAGAACGAATGCCCTAGGGATGCTCGAACCGTGTACTACCGGCGGCTAGCGCCCTGCCGCTCAGATCCGGAGCCGCTGGCGTTTGCTCCCTCTCCGTATGCCTGCTACTTTACGCGCCTAGCGAAAGAACTTCTTGAACGAGCGCATCGTCTGCTCGGCGGCCGACTGAGAATCCGGATAAGGAAGCGCTTCGGCCGAGACAAACCCCGTGTACTGCATTTCTCGCAAAGCCTGAGCCACCGGGGCGAAGTCCAGATGCCCAAGGCCGGCCGGGCGTCGGTTCGAGTCGACAAAATGAACGTGCCCGATGTGCGGGCCGCCGGCGAGAAGGGCGCCGGCCAGGTCGGTCTCTTCGATATTCATGTGGAACAGGTCGGCCAGCAGCAACACATTCCCCCCCGCAATGCCGCGAACCAGAGTCACTCCCTGCTCGACCGTCGAGGCCATGTTGGTCTCGTAGCGATTCAGCGGCTCGAAGATCAGGGGCACCCCGTACTGCTTGGCGTGCGTCCCCAACTCCTCCAGCCCTTCCATCAGATAGCCGCGGGCGGTGGCCGCATCGACCCCATCGCCGCCGCTGCGGCCCTGCATCGAGCCAATGATCGCCGGCGCGCCGAGCGGTCCGGCCAGGTCGATGATCGAGCGAATGAAGGCCCGGGCTTTGGTTCGCGCTGCCGCGTCGGGCAGACAGAGATTCAGCTTGTGCCGCACCCAACCGGCGCCGGTTCCCATGGCGGCCAGAGCCAGCCCGTTGTCGGCCAGCAGCGTCTTGAGCGCCGTCGGTTCAATCACTTCCGGCCCAGGCGGAAAGATCTCGATCCCGTCAAAGCCCAGCTCTTTGGTCGCGCGGCAGGCGGCCGGCAGGTCGTCCCAGTAGACAAAGGGACCGCCACGGGCCTCGTTGACCAGACTCACGGTGACGCTCGATCGAATCACAGTTGCGCTCCGAGCTCTTGAAAAAAGGATGTCGGCTGGAGGAAGGCGACTCCCTTTTTACCGAAAAACGCCCGCTCCGGTAGCAGCGCAGGGGTGACATTCCCTGCCACTCATTTGCATCGCCTCGGATGGCGCGGGATCATCAAAGTGGGCATCCCCTCTCTCATTCATATCACCATGAAAATTCTGATCGCTGAAGATGATTCGGTTACCCGCGCCAGTCTGCGTTTGACGCTGCAGAAGTTCGGCCACGAGCCGCGTGTTGTGCAGAGCGGACAGGAAGCCTGGGAAACTTTGCTGGTCGAGTACTTCCCCGTGTTGATCACGGACTTTCAGATGCCCGACATGGACGGGCTGGTGCTGACGCAGAAGATCCGCGCCCGCCCGCAGACGGAATACACTTACATCATCATGCTGTCGGCCCTTTCCTCGCGCGACAACTACCTGGATGCCGTGGTGGCGGGCGTCGACGACTTTCTGGCCAAGCCACTCGATGCCGCGATCATGGCCGCGCGCCTGCACGTGGCGGAGCGGATTGTCGGCTTGCAGAATCACGTCAAGCGGCTGGAGTCGATCATGTCGATCTGCTCCTACTGCAAGAAGGTCCGCGACGGAGATCGTTGGATTGATATGGAGGAGCACATCTCGAAGAAGTACGGCACCAAGCCGTCGCACGGGATCTGCCCGGATTGCTACGAACACCGCGTGAAGCCCGAACTGGACGCGCTGGGGATCTCGATGGGGCAGAGCGGCAATGACGGGCCGCAAAGTTAGGGTGGGCTGTGCCCACCGTCGCTATATTCGTCCTACCGCAGGAACCTTCCCCCGCTGATGTCCAGCAGCGAGCCCGTCACAAAGCTCGCGGCGTCGCTGGCCAGATAGAGCACCGATTGGGCCACTTCATCCGGCGTGGCATTGCGGCCCAGCGGAGTCTGCTTGCGGTAGTCGGCCAGCTTCTCCGGATTCGAGAAGACCTCGTGGTGTCGAGTCTCTACGACGCCTGGCATGATGGCATTCACTCGAACCTGCGGCGCCAATTCGCGGGCCAGCGAACGGGTGAAGACATGCAGCGCACCCTTGGCCGCCGCATAGGGGCCCGCTCCGCCCGATCCGCCGGTCTGCACCGACAGAGACAAATTGTTGATGATCGAGCCATGCCCCGAGAGCCGCAGATGCGGAATCGCGGTGCGGGTAACGACAAAGGCCGAATGCACGTTCACATCGAAAACCCGCTTCCAAAGTTCGGTGGGGCAATCTTCGATGCGGCACATCTGCACGGGCGAGCCGGCGTTGTTCACCAGAATATCCAGCCGTCCGTACTCGGCCACGATTCCTTCCACGACGCTCCGTGCGGTTTCTTCGTCGGTCAGGTCGCCCGGGAAGAGCGCCCCGTCAATCCCGGCCGTGTTCAGCATGTCGAGCGTCTGATGGGCCTGCTCCTCGCTGGTGTAGTAGTGTACGCCCACCTTGGCGCCGGCCTGGCCCAGGGCCATCGCCACCGCCTGGCCAATGCCCATGCCGCCGCCGGTTACCAGAGCCACGCGGCCGCTCAGATCGAACTTGTTCATGACGCCTCGCCGGTAGAACGCAGAGTAGTGGGAGAGATTCCAACCCCAGTGCAAGGGACCAGGCTTCCCAGTGTCGCTTTGGCGACATCGCCGAGCAAGAGCGGGGCGTGCCATTCCCAAGCGATGCTGGCGGGGATATTTTGTGAGAGTTCGCCCAATTCCCGTTCCGATCGTCGCGTTACCTTGTGGCCCGTCGCATGCAGCTCGCAGGGACTGAGATCGTCGATACCTTTGCCGAGGCCTTTCCGGCCACGGCCGCGCGGCTGATCCTGACGGCCGAGAATCGCCGCTGGTGCGACACCGCCGCGCAGGTGGCCACAGGCTTTGCCACCAGCGTGATCGCGTGCGATTGCGAGGCCGCCATTGAGCGCCGCCTGGAGCCGGATGAAACGCCCGACGGCCGCCCCGGGGCGAGCCTGCTGTTTTTTGCCTTCGGCCGCGAGAGGCTCGAGAAGGCGCTGGTCGGCCGTGTGGGCCAATGCGTGCTGACCTGCCCCACCACAGCCTGCTACGACGGCCTGCCGATGGGAACGCCCGGCGTCGAGAAAGAAAAACGCGTTAAGCTGGGGGCCACGCTCCGTTACTTCGGCGACACCTATCAGATCTCGAAGAAGCTGGCTGGCCGGCGCTATTGGCGCATGCCGACCATGGATGGCGAGTTCTTGTGCGAGGACAAAGTCGGCACGCTCAAAGGAGTCGCCGGCGGTAACTTCTTGATCGTGGGACGCGACCAGCGCCTGGCCTTGGCGGCGGCCGAGCGTGCCGTCGACGCGATTGGACGCGTGAAGGACGTGATCCTGCCCTTCCCGGGCGGCGTGGTCCGCTCCGGCTCCAAGGTCGGCAGCAAATACCCGAAGCTGAAGGCCAGCACGAACGACGCCTATTGTCCGACGCTCAAGGGGCTGGTCGCCAGCGAGTTGCCGGCCGACGCCGGGGCGGTCTACGAGCTGGTGATTGACGGGCTAAGCTTTGCCGCCGTGGTGCAGGCGACGCGTGTCGGCGTGCAGGCGGCTGTCGGCGAAGGGATCCTGCAGATCACGGCTGGCAACTACGGGGGCAAGCTGGGGCCGCATCACGTGCGATTGCACGAGGCACTGGCCTGAAGCCCTTGGTCCCGGGCTCCGCCTGGGACCACACGAACCCGAGGCTCTGCCTCGTTGCACCCGCGACGGCGTCACCAAGGTCTTCCATGGGCTCGTCACTCATGCCCTCTCGAGGGATGGGTTAGTAGAAAATCGAAAGCTTCAACCAGATCCACGAGGCAGAGCCTCGGGTTCGTGTGGTCCCAGGCAGAGCCTGGGACCAAGAATCAACAAACTCTCCCGGCCGAAACCTTCGAACCGGGAGAGTTCCCCTAGTCGATTCCAACTACGGCGCTCGGTACAGGAACGGACGGCGGAACATGCCGCCGAAGTGGTGCGGGTTCACTCCTCGCAGGGTGATCGTGTTGTTGCCGGCCTGCAGCTTGCCTGCCAGGTCCACGTCCCACTCGAACTTGTAGTCGTTGCGCCACCAAGGCTCCTTGTAGACCCGATGGCCGACCATCTGCCCGTTCACGTATAGCCAGACTTCGTTGAACACGCCTGGGAACATCAGGTGTACCTTGCCCGCGACTTGGTCAGGCTTCAAATCGATGGCTGTCTGGTACCAGTAGTGGCCGGTGTAGCTCTGACTGTCGGGATGGCGGATCCCCTGCCCTTGCATGTAGCAGTCGGTGCGGATCATCTCCCACTGATCAGGATAGTCCTTCTTCTCGGCAAGTGAGAAGGTCTTTCCCTTGGCATTCCAGTACTCCAGGTCGGCCTTCTTGTAGCCCCAACCGCGGGCCAGCCCGGTATCGCGAGGATCGCGGCGGAAGGCCCATTCTACCGGCAACGGAGCAACCAGCGTCCCCTTGCTGCCATCCGTCAGCGTCCCCAGGTCCTTCATCTGCTGCACTTCGCCCGGCCACCAGGCCGCGCCATGCTCGCCGATCTTCTTGTAGGTCGTGAAGGTCGGGTTCATCTCGGTCAGCTTCTCGCGAGCGGCCAGGCCTCGTTCGCCGGCGGCTGCCGCGGCCTTGTAGTCGACTGCGCCCGCCCCGGCCTTCACCAAGGCCAGGTAGTTCTCCATCACTTCATACGACAGCTCGGTGAAACGGACGCGGTCCAGATAGAGCTTGTCGTTGGCCGTGGGAGAAGACTTGCTGCGCAGCGGCTCGACGGCCTGACGTGCTTTGTTGAGCTGTGTCTTGAGCAGGGCCATCAGCTCCGGCGTGTAGACCACGGGGGCCACGAAGTACTCGTGCTCGGTCGCCAGCGAGTTCTCCCAGGCCGCGTAGATCGCCCCCCAGTACTCGCTCATCGGAGCAGCCGCCGGGCCGTAAAACTTGGGATAGAACTCGGCCAGTTGGGCGGTCACGTCCAGGTCGGGGTTCCACATCAACTGCCCGCGGAAATATAGATTCAAGAAGGTGGTGGCCGTCGCCCCTCGGCTCTCGGTGCCGATCCCCAGCACGCCCGCCTTGCGGTAGTGCTTCACATCGTTGGCAAAGGCATAGTGACAGGGATTGGGCAGATCGCGCCACACCAGTTGCCCCTGGTCGTAGTCGTAGATCGCCAGCCGGCCTTGCATCAGCTCGGCCCAGCGATAGAGCATCTCTTTGTACTCGTTGCGGGGCGGGCTCTTCGGATCGTCCATGCCGTGGTTGGGATCGATATCGATCGGGGCCAGCCACATCACCAGGTTCGGTTCGATCTTGACTACGGACTGTGGCGGCAGCGTCACGTTGGCATAGGCCATGCCGCCGATCTTGGTTTTGCTGTTGGGGTGCTTCTCGCGCAGGATCTTGGCCACGTTGTTGTACAGGGCCATCATCGGGTCGGTGTTCGAGGGCTCGAGCGAGTACTTGTCGTTCACCCCGCCTTGCAGCTCTTTGTCCTTGGCCGAGTCGCTGACATAGTTGCCGTCTTCGATGGCGATCGAGATCCCCTCGACCCCCTTCGCGTATTCGGCGTCCAGTTGGTCGGCGATCGACTTGCCGGTTGATTCATCGGCCAGTGGCACGTTGAACATGGTCTTGCCGGCCGGGATTAACTTTTCGGTGTACTTGCCCAGCGCGTGCCCCATGCCGACAATGCTGGTCTCGGTCATGAAGTTCCGCCGGCGAAACTCGTTGGCGCCAGTCCCGTCGCCATTCCAACTGAGCCAGTAGTGCCGCAGCTCGAAGGGAGGAGCATACGCCAGGTCGACGTCGCCAATGGTCAGTGTCGGCTTCTCTGGGATGCACTCGCCGAACTCCGTGGGGACATACCAGCGACAGCCCCAGTCGTGCAGCAGGCGGGCGACTGCGAAGTAGTGTGAGTCGTCGTTGGTGCCGGCCAGGTAAACATTCTTCCCGGCGCGGCGAACCACCATGGCATCCGAGCGCACAATGGGGTTCTTCTTGGCGACTTTGGCTAGAGCCTCGGCCAGCTTGGGTTCGGCCGCCAGCGCAGTGCTGCCAACAAAGATCGATGGCCCCGCGCCCGGTGCAGCCGCCATGGCTGGCTTGGCGCCGCTCATCCGCTCGATGTACAGGGCGAGATCTTCGGCCGCTCGTTTCTCCCACGGACCGGCGTTGGCTGCGACCACAATCGTGGCGGTCGACTTGCCCCCTTGGGCGATGACGAGATCCTCCGCCCGCACGGGCGTTGAGACGGCTATCAGAGTCAGCAGAGCACAGCAAATCGCACTTCGCATTGCGAGGCATTCCTTTCGAGACGGCTCACCCGCAGGTCGGGTGGGCTCGGAACAGGTTAGGCGGGGAGCACTAAAGTGAGTCCACATGAAAGAGATTGCACGGTTTCGGGGTTGGTTACCACGATTTCGTCATTGCCGACGATTTTGATAAAATTCGACAATCCATGAACATGCGGGGAAAGTCGCGTAAAGACGTCTGACCACCCGCATGCAAGCAAGTGAACCCAGAATCTAGCAGATTGTCAACAATCGATCCAGGCCCCCGTTCGATGGGTGCGTGGCCGAGCCCCCGGCGTTCATCCAGTGAGGGGAGTTCTTCGTAAGAGGGTAGGAATTGCGCGAAAGAGTCGCGACGACTTCAGGAGAATCGGCCATCAAGAACGCCAAGCAATGTATCAAGTGCAACAGTCCCCGCATCGGTCGGGGAGTGGACGTCCTCGACCGTGGCGGCAAGGGAGCCCAGTATCACTTGAACCTGGTGTCATTCGAACACAAAGACGCCTGGCTGTTTCGCGGGCAAGGCCATCACCGCCTGGCCGCCTGGGTCTGCTGGGACTGTGGCTACACGGAACTCTACGTAGTCGGCGAAGACAAGAAGTGGGATACGCTTTAGTGGTCGATTGACACCAACGTATCGACGATGGGGTTGGGATTCTTGGTGGTGCAGGGCGCGTAAAGTAGCAGGCACTCCGTGTGCCGTCCGCCAGCGCACTCCGCAGTGCTGCGTCGGAACTGAGCGGCAAGGCGCTGGCCGCCGGTAGTACACGGTGGGAGCATTCCTTGTGAATGCGTTCCCATGAGAGCGAGGCTGCCCGGAAGATCCAGCATCCGCGCGGGGCGGAATGCACGTCCCCGGGCCACCGGCGGCTAGCAGGGTGCTGAAAAACTCCGTTTGCAAGGCGATTTTATCGCGCTAAACTACTCGCATCCCATTCTGGAGGCGACCATGCGC
>Ga0335397_10000641_pt1 | contig 46262 bp, 43 predicted proteins | sample MAT04_FD_205740 | JGI IMG/M metagenome (GOLD analysis project Ga0335397, IMG submission 205740) | Freshwater microbial communities from Lake Fryxell liftoff mats and glacier meltwater in Antarctica - MAT-04 (spades assembly) (version 2) ... | reverse complement strand
ACCAGGCCATGTTTGACTGGATTGAAATGTATGTAGTCGATGTGGTGTGCGTAGTCTTCGTCGCCTCTCAGCGTGTGTTCCCAAAAACGACGCTGCCAAATGCCGCGCTCGCCCTTGACCGCTTTACTTGCGGAGATAGGCTCGTTCGGTGATGTCGTTATGGCGCGAGAAAACGCGCTTTTGATTTTCTTCCAGCGTGTCGAATAGTCGCTATCGCCCGGCGGCAATGTCCAGATGCAATGTAGATGCTCGGGCAAAATGACCACTGCGTCGATGGTGAATGGAAGTTGTTGCTTGGTTTGAGCGGTGGCGGCTCGCAACAGATCAATGTAGCGGGTAAGTAAGTCGGTGGAACGATCCGCCAAAGCGACAGTGAAGAAATAACTGGCACCGGGAACGCGATTGCGGCGGTAATTGGTCATCCGTGCAGATCACCCTAGGCGGTTGGTAGGATGGGTGAGCCTCATTTACGTCAATGTAACCCATCGAACGTGGATTGATGGGTTACGGCAAAGAGCGCCTCCACCCATCCTACAAATTGGTCAATGACTGGTGCCCGCCGAACGCGTGGTCTTGTTGTAGACGTTGTATTTGCCGACGGGCTTTTTCATTGGGATGCGCTTCACTTCCTTTAGCGTTTCGGCGTCGTAGACGATGATGGCGCCGTCGCTCTCCCACAGGCTGGTCAAGGCGTATTTGCCGTCGCGGGTGAACTCCACATGCGCCAGGGTCTTGCCTGGCACGGGTTTTAACTTCGTCACCACCTCCAGCGTGGTCTTGTCGATGATGGTCAGCGTGTCCTTGTTCTGTGGGCTCATCATGGAATCGACCCAGGCGTAGCGCGTGTTTTCGTGGCTGCGCATGAAGAAACCCGGACCAGGAATATTGATCTGCTTAATGGTCTGCCAGGTGTTCATGTCGATAATGCTGATCACGCCTTCGTTGAGATTGGGCGTGGCCATCACCGGGCGGCCTTGCCATGTCCAGGTGATGCCGGATCCGAGATGCGGCATGCCCGGCAGATCGAGGGTGGCGATCTTGCGCCGCACATCGAGATTGATGACTTGGCCTTTTCCGCTGCTTTTACCAGCTGCGCCATCCGCGCCACCCATGCCACCACGACTCGCCCCCATCACCTCGTTGTAACTTTGCGTGAAGAAAAAATCGTCGAGAATGTCGTCTAACGACGTGCGGCGCGGGTTGAGAAAGGCCGGTACAAAAGCCCCTTCCTTGTATTGATAATCGTGTATGAGGCCGGCGGGAATATCCGGCGCTTTGGGGTCGTAACTGATCTCCCAGAGTTCCGGTACATCTTTGAGCGCGGCGACGAAGCTCTTGCGCGGCGCGGCGTCATAGACGGCGGAAACGCGTGAGGTTTTTTTACCGCTTTGGTCGACCACGGCTAGCAACTTAAGCAAGTTCAGGTCGGCATCGAAGATCGCCAAGGTGTTGGGCAGGTAGTTGGCGACGGCGACGAATTTGCCGTCGCCGGAGACAGCGGCATTGCGCGTATTGATACCGGCGCGCACTTCGGCGACGGTTTTGAGATTCCAGATATCGAATTTGGAAACCCAGCCGTCGCGCGAAGCGAAGAACACATAGCGCCCGTCGGGCGTGAATTTCGGCCCGCCGTGCAAGGCATAGCGCGACTGAAAGCGGAAGATCGGCTCAAGCTTGTCGCCATCAAGAATGCTGACGTGATGATCGCCCGCCTCCACGACGATGAATAGGTTCTTCGGATCGGCGCTGAATTGCGGTTTGTCCGGCAAGCTGCCCGGCGCGAAGCTCACCACGCGCGACGCACGTATCTCTCGCTCGCCCCAGACCGGGCGCGGTTCCACCGGCGTGTACAGCCAGTCGACGAGTTGCTTAATCTCTTCGTCAGAAAGCACTGCGCCAAAAGCCGCCATCTGCGTAGCTTCGCGGCCGCTCTTGATGGCTTTTATGGCCTCGGGCTTACGCAGGCGTTCGAGGTTTTCCGGCAAGAGCGCCGGCCCCATGACGCCCAGACGATCCGCGCCATGACATTGCGCGCAAAGCTGTTGGTAGCGCGCCTGGATGGGCTCGGCTGAAAACGCTGAAAGGCTAACCGCCACGAGTGCCAAGAGTGAAAAGAGCGCCAAGAAAGACAAAGGTTTTCTACTGCTGAGGTTCATCACATGCTTCTCCGCAAAACACAGGAGGCAGGCTTCAAACGCGCGCCGGCATCGGCGTCGCCCGTTACGCCAATTTCTTCGTCGGTGAGATAGCAGCCCGGGTCTTCGGCCCAGGGATCGTTGGAGACCTGCTGCGCACGCACGCGGGTGTTGCCGCCGCAGATGTCGAAATGCATACAGGCGCCGCAGCGACCTTTCACGCTGCGCGGCTTGGCTTTGAGGCCGGCCATGAGCGGGTCGGACACATCCGTCCATATCTGCGAAAAAGGCCGCTCACGGATATTGCCCAAGTTGTAATGCCACCACATGGTGTCGGGATGCACATTGCCGAGGTTGTCGATATTGGCAACGTTCACACCGCTGCTATTGCCGCCCCACTGCGCCAACTTGGCGCGGATGTGCGCTTCCTGATCCGGGAAATGCTTGCGCACCCAGTAGAGCAGGTACACGCCGTCGGCGTCGTTGTTGCCGGTGGTGAATTCCTTTTCCAGGCCGCGCTGCTGGTAGGCGTGGCAGGTGTCGAAGAGCAGGTTCATGGCGTCGCGCGTCATTTGGTAATGCGCGTCGTCTTTGCGGTTGGTGTTGCCGCGGCCGGCGTAGTTGAGGTGCGAGAAATAAAAACGATCCACACCTTCGTCTTCCACCAGCTTGAGCAGGCCGGGCAGATCGTGAGCGTTGTCTTGCGTCATGGTGTAGCGCACGCCGACTTTCAGACCGAGATCGCGGCACAGGCGGATGCCGGCCAGCGACTTCTCAAATGCGCCTTCCATGCGGCGGAACTTGTCGTGCGTCTCGCGTATGCCGTCGAGGCTGATGCCGACGTAATTGAAGTCCACTTCGGCAATTTGCTCGATGTTGCTTTCATTGATGAGCGTGCCATTGGACGACAGGCCGACATAAAAACCCATGGCCTTGGCGCGCTTGGCAATGTCGAAAATATCCGGCCGCAGCAGAGGTTCGCCGCCGGAGAGGATGAGCACCGGCACACCGAAGCGCTTGAGGTCGTCCATCACGCCATAGACTTCCTCGGTCGCCAGCTCGCCCGGAAAATCCTTATCAGCGGAAATGGAATAGCAGTGCTTGCAAGTGAGATTGCAACGGCGGATGAGATTCCAGATCACCACCGGGCCGGGAGGATTGCGTTTCTCTCCCATCGGCGTCGGGTGGGCGATTTCGTGCATGTATTGGCTGATGCGGAACATAGTGTTTTCCTTAAGCGGACAGCCGTAACCCAGTCTTCTTCAGGATGCGGCTGCTGTACAGCACGTCATGGGCGCGGCAGACGTTGCCTAGCAATGCGGCGATTTTCGCCACCTGCGCCTCGACTTCCTCGCGGCTCTTGCCATGCACCATGGCGAACAAGTTATACGGCCAGGCCGGTAAATGGCGCGGGCGGCGGTAGCAATGCGTGACAAATTCCAGCGCACCAATTTTTTCTCCGAGCGTATCCACTACGCCATCGGCCACATCCCACACCGACATGCCGTTGGCGGTGTAGCCGATGGCGTAGTGATTGGGCACCGCGCCAATGCGGCGGATCACGCCCGACGCCAGCATGCGCGCAAGCCGCGCCATCACGTCCTCTGCGGACAGGCCTAACTGCTCGGCCAGCGCGTGGTACGGCCGGGGTATGAGCGGCAAGCCAGATTGCGTCGCCACAATCAGGCGACGGTCGTCGGCGTCGATGTTCGGAGTTACAGGCATGGGCATTGCGCTTTCAAAGACGTGGAACGCAGATTACGCGGATGAACGCGGATAAATCATCACAAAATCCGCGTTCATCCGTGCTCATCCGCGTCAAAGTTTTTTTATAAACTCCCATCACGCCGCCAGCTTCATTTCGACGAAGTACTCGCGTTCCTTGGGGAAGGCATACACCGTGAGTCCCGTCGCCGCTTCTATCCGGCGCAGCGCGTCTTCTATGCCAGCAGGCGCTTCCGTCGCCAGTACAAACCACATGTTGAGTGCGTGTTCGCGGCGGTAGTTGTGCGCGACTTCCGGGAAGGCATTGACGATTTCCGTTACGCGATTAAAGTCCGCTTCGGGCACGGCGATGGCCGCCAGCACGAAGGCGCCGCCCATGCGCTCGACCTGAAACATGGGACCGAAACGTGTGAGCACTTTGTCTTCGAGCAAACGTTGCAGGCGCGCGAGCAGCTCGCCTTCGCTGATGCCGATGCGCTCCGCCGCCGCGCGGTACGGCTCGTCGCAAAGCGGGAAGTCACCTTGCAAGGCGTTGATGATGGCGCGATCGATGTCGTCCAACGCTTTGACCTCAGCCATCGACCGCCTCCACCACAGGCACATAGCGCGCACCGCGCTGTTTGTAGCGGCGCAGCGAAAACAACACGGCGTGGGGATAAGCGATCAGGCCATAGCGCGCCGACAGCCGTGCGATGCGGGTTTCCACGTCGTCGCGCTCGCGGCCGTGAATCATGCAGTAGAGGTTATAGCGCCATTCCGGCAAATGGCGACCGCGCCGGTAGCACAAAGTCACGTCCGCCTCTGCGGCGAGTTTCAGACCGAGGTCGTGCACGTCGGCATCCGGCACGTCCCACACCGCCATGGCGTTAGCGGTGTAGCCGAGTTCGTGATGACGCACGACAACACCGAAGCGCTTGATGGCGTTCTCGCGCTGCCAGTCGCGCAGCAGATCCAGCAACGCCGCTTCGCTCATGCCCGCCCTTGCCGCCAGGGCGGCATAGGGTTGGGAGACCAGTTCGAGGCCCTCTTGCAGCGCGGCCATCACGGCCTGCTCTGCGGCATCGAGCGGGCGCTGCGTATCGGCATTGATGAGTCTCGTGGCGCAGGGCGCTTTGCCTGCGCCGGCAAGGTTTGGATCAAGCTCGAAGCCGAGGTCGATGTAGAACTCTTCTTCCAGCGGCAATGAGAGCACCGCGCAGCCAGTCTCGCGCTCGATGTCACGCAGCAGCGCGGCCAGCGCGGCCGCATCGCCCGCCATGGCGACGAACCACAGGTTGTAGCGATGCTCGCGTTCATAGTTGTGGTTGACCTCGGCACGCGCGCTCACCAACTCGGCGACCTCTTCCAGCCGTGTGGGCGGCACGGCCATCGCCGCCAGCGTGCTGGCGCCCAGACGACGCGGTGCGAACACGGCGCCGACGCGGCTCACTACGCCGGCTTCCATAAGCGATCGCAGCGTGCGCAACACTGTCGCCTCATCGGTCGCCAAACGATGCGCCAGAAAGTCAAAGGGCTGCGGCGCCAGCGGAAAGTCGCGCTGGAATTCGTTGCTGAGGCGAAATTCGAGTTCAGTCATCACGTCTCAAAACCCTGTTCGTGCGGCACGCGCAGTGAAGAAAATGCCGGAGGGACTTTCAACTGTGAGTTCGGTGAGTTTCTGGAAAGTCGCCGTGTCGTAGACCGTCACACGATTGTCGTCGCGCGCCGAGATCCATACGGCTTCGCCGCGCGGCGTGAATTCGAGATGTAGCACGGCTTTGCCCGGCGCCAGCGTTTGCACCAGTTTCTGTTCCAGCGTATCGATGACTTGCACCCAACCGTTATCCGGGAAGGCGAAGTTCACCCACACCTGGCGGCCGTCGGGCCGCGCCATGACAAAAACCGGCTGACCTTTCACCGCTATGCGGCCGACTTCTTGCCAGGTGATCGTATCGACCACCAGCACCTCATGCCGCCCCACCGCCGGCAGATAGGCGTGATGCCCCGCCACCGACCAACCGCGCAGATGCGGCATTTTGTAGACCGGCAACTTCTCCTGGCCCTTGCCGTAGTTGGCGAGGATACGGCGCACGCCTTTTTCCGGCTGCCACAAATCTAGCAGTGCAACGCCGTCTTCGCCGAAGAGGCCGGCGAGATAGTAGCGGCCATTCGGGGTGATTAAGCCGTCGTAGGGTTGATTACCGATGTTGGCGAACTTGGTGAGTTTCGGCTGACGCGGATTCGCTAAATCGGCGACCCAGATTTCGCCGGCATCGAACAGCGCATAGACAAACTTGTTGCCCGGCGCATCGGCCAGCCCCACCACTTTGGAGCGCCGCGTGCCGTCGCCATAGGTGGCGGGAATGTCGGCGAGCAATTCGAGCGTGTCGGCATCGAAGACCTTGATGCCGCCCGGCTCGTAATTCTGCGCGGCGACCAGGCGGCCGTCCTGCGAAACCGCGCCGCCTATGGAATTGCCGGCCTGCACGATGCGCTTCTCGATGAGGCCTTGCAGGAGATCGACTTTGCTCAATCCGCCATCGCGGCCGAACACATAGGCATAGCGACCGTCGCGCGAGTACACGACGGAAGCATGCGAGAGATCGCCCAGGCCGTCCACACTGGAAATGATGCGGCGGCGGCTGGTATCGACCACCGCCACGCGCCCCGCTGCGCGCTCGATGACGACGCCCAGATCGCCCGTTCCGCGCAAATCTCCAGGCAAACTGCCCGCGCAACCGGAAAGCAGCGCGAGCGTCAACAACAGCAACGAGGCAAAGCGCAAACTCATTTCGAGACACTCCCTTCCTGCGGAAAACCGATCATGAGCTGGTGCACGATCCACGCCGCTTCGTCGTCGGTGAGAAATGCCTTCCACGGCGGCATGGCCGTGCCGGGGCGACCCATCAGTACAGTATATCGAAGACCATCAACCGATTTGTCGCGCAAAGCCTCAGGCAGGAGCGACGGGCCTATACCCCCTTTCAGGGTGAGGCCATGACAGGAGCCGCAGTCCTGGCGCACCAGGTGCACCAGCTCGCGCTCACGCTCAGGCGTGGGGCCTGCCACAGCAAAGCCGCAGGTAACGAGCAGCAGGAGGAAGACACAAAACCGACGAGACATGGCGACAGCCTAGCGTGGAAAGACGTAGCGAGCATGCCTGCGGCCTGCGCGGCTAGCTTTGACATCTGTCAACCGAAGCGATGAGTCTCCTGGGCGCAAGTGACCGTGGCGGCCAATCGCTCGCGGAGGACATCGAGCTGCCGCTCCAGCTCGGGCAACAAGGCTTGCAGGCTGGACGCATCGCCCGCCACGGCGGCGCGCTCCATGCTGGCGGCCGCACTCTTTACGCGCATTGCCGCCACATTGGCCGCAGCACCTTTAATCGAATGCGCACCAATGCGGGCGGTTGCGTAGTCGCCCGCCGCCATCGCTTGGCGCAGCCGCTCCAGCTCAGGTGGCATACATTCGTGAAACAAGTCAAGCATCTGGCTCGCCAGGGCACGATCATTCATCAGCCGACCAAGAAATTCGGCTTCGTCAAACACCGAGACATCCGCCGCCGTGCTGGGTGTCTCGGACGCCGGCGTTGTCACCACCTCGCGCGCCAGCCAGCGCGCCAGCGTGTCGGCCAGCATGAGCGGCGCGACTGGCTTGGAGAGGTAGTCGCTCATGCCGGCATCGAGACACTTGTCGCGGTCGCCCACCATGGCGTTGGCGGTCATGGCGATGACGGGCGTCTTCAAGCCGCGCTGGCGCAATTCGCGCGTGGCGGCATAGCCATCCAACTCCGGCATCTGACAATCCATCAGAATCAAGTCGTAGCACAAGGCTTCGGTGGCCGCCAACGCCTGCTTGCCGTCGCCGACGACATCGACATTGATGTAGCCCAGTTTCTTCAACATGCCGACAGCGACGGCCTGGTTAACCAGATTATCTTCCGCCAACAGCAGTCGCACATTAGCGTAGGCCGCCTTGTCGATCGTCACCCGTATCTCCGGTCTGACTTCAGTTTCGTCAACGTGTTGCGCCTCAGCGAATACACTCAGCAGGCTGTCGCGTAAACGTGTGCGCCGCGTCGGTTTACTTAGGTAGCCGGTATAGCCGTCATGCCTGAGGCGCTGCGCATCGTGGCGTCTGCCAGTGGGCGTGAGGAGTAGCAGTGTGGTGGCGGCGAGTCTGGTGTTGGTGGCGATGCGCCGAGCCAGCGCGCGACCGTCTTCGCCCGGCAGGCTTTCGTCGATCAGCGCGATGCGGTAAGGCTTGCCGGCGCTTTGCGCCTCGCACAGCAAGGCATACGCCTGGTCGGCGTCTTCCGCCGCGTCGGCACGCAAGCCGAGCCTCGCCAGTTGACCCACCAGCATGAGGCGATTGGCGACCAGATCGTCCACCACCAGCAGCGGGCAATCGCCCAGCGCAGCAAGGCGCTTGAGGCCATTGCCGAAATCAATTTGCGGTGCCTCGGCTGCGCCGACCGGCTGTTTATGCAGCGTCAGCGTGAACCAGAACACCGAGCCGGCACCTTCGACACTGGAGACACCTATCTCGCCCTCCATCAGCTCAGTGAGCCGCTTGGAAATGGCCAGACCCAGCCCGGTGCCGCCATATTTGCGCGTGGTCGAGCCATCGGCCTGCTCGAAGGCCTCGAAGATCTTTTCGATACGATCAGGCGCGATGCCGATGCCGGAGTCCTGAATCAATACACGCAGCACGACCCAGTCATCCGCCTCGCTAAGTTTCTCCACCGACAGCTCGATGCTGCCCTCACTGGTGAATTTCAACGCATTACCAATGAGATTGGTGATGATCTGGCGCAGGCGGCCGGGATCACCGCGCAACAGTACCGGGACGTTGTCCTGCACGTGCCAGGCGAATTCAATGTGCTTGTCGGCCATGCGCAGTGCGTAGAGATCGGAGAAATCCTCGAGTAAGGAGAGCAGACTGAAATCGAGTTGCTCCAAAGTGAGCTTTTTCGCCTCGATCTTGGAGAAGTCGAGTATGTCGTTGATGATGGCGAGCAAAGCATCGGCGCTGGAGCGTATGGTGTCCGCATACTGACGCTGCTCAGCCGAGAGACCGGTTTCCATGAGCAGCGCCGCCATGCCGATGACGCCATTCATGGGCGTGCGAATTTCGTGCGACATCATGGCGAGGAATTCGCTCTTGGCGCGATTGGCCGCTTCAGCCTGATCGCGTGCGGCGGTGAGCTCGCGCTCGATGGCGATACGCGCAGTGATGTCGTTGAAACTGTATACACGACCGCTGATCTGGTCGTTCAGGACCTGCGGACGCGATTTGCCCTCGAAAACACGGCCATCAGCAAACGGCAGCATGTCGAAAGTTTCGCCGTCGGATTGTGCGGCAATGGCGGCGAGCCGCTCGCGGTAGCCTGCCGGATCGGCCATCCGTTCGGCCATGAAAGCCAGAATCAAAGCGTCGTCTTCGTGCAACAGCAAATCTTCCGGTATCTCCCACATCTGGCTCAGACGATGGTTCATGCTGACGATGCGGCTATCCAGATCAACCACCAGGATGCCGTCGACCGTCGCCTCCAGCGTGGCACGCAGGCGCGAGGTGACGTTGGCCAGATCGTCTTCGACTTGCTTTTGTTTGCGCGAATCGCGCACCCGCAGCACCAGCCAATCGCGGCCATCCTTCGCCACGCGGCGTATGGTCTTGGTGACTGGCAAAAGGCTGCCATCGGCGCATTGATAAAGGCCGTCCGCCCCTTCCAGCTCGGCGAGACTGCCCTGTTGCACTTCTTCCCAATAGAAAACGTCAGCCAGCGAACTTTCGATCTCGGTGATCTGCATGGCCAGCAGCGTGGCCTTGTCATGACCAAGCTGCTCGAAGGCGCGACGATTGGCGGCGCATATGCCCAGGTTGGTGGGGTTAACGAGAAGCAGTATCTCGTCCGAATGATCGAGCAGCAGCAAGTCGAGCGCGCCGTCGTCCAGCAAGGTCGCGGCCTCATGCGTCCCCACGGGCGCCGTAGACTCAGTTTGCGCTGGCATCGAAGTAGTAGCTCGGGCGTTTGCGCGGGCTCAGATATTCATAAACGGCGCGCGGCAACTGGCCGGGACGGATGGCTTTGACGACATGGATATCCGGCTCTTGTTCCAGATCGAGAATGATGGCTTCGTGCTTGGGCACTTCGGCGTCATAGACAATCACGCTGGGTTTGAGCGGTTTGGAGGCGTTCACCGATGTCACCAGGCCAACGACTTCGTTGGTGAGCTTGACCACCGTGCCGGGCGGATAGACGCCCATACAGCGAATGAAAAGCTGCAACAGTTTTGGATCGAATTTGGCACGCTGCTGGGCGTACATCTGCGACAGGGCTTCGTGCGGCGTCAGCGCGGCGGCGATGCTCGCTGGATTACAGAGATTGTCGTAGTGATTGACCATACCGACGATACGCGCCATCAACTCAATGGAGGTGCCTTTCAACTTGCGCGGATAACCGCTGCCGTCGAAGTATTCGTGATGCTGATAAATGACTTGTAGCGCAGCCGGCGGCAGACCGGCTTTGCGGCCAATATCGAAGCCATATTCGCAATGCATTTCTCGAAAGTCGCGTTCGGATTTTGTCAACGGCTCGGTCTTGTTGAGTATTTTGTTGGGCACTTCGGATAAACCGACATCGTGGAACAAGGAACCGACACCCAGGACACTCACCACCTCGCCCGGCAACGCCAGCTCGCGCCCGAGCATCATCGAGAGCACGGCGACGTTGAGCGAATGGATATACACGTCTTCGCTGCCGGGCTTGTCGAGCATGGCGTGGATAGCCACTTCCGGCGCGGCAAGAATCGCATCGACCATCTGCTTGACCAGCGTCCCGGCCTGCTCGACGGTTTCTTTGGGTTGGGAAAAGATGTTTTTGTTGATGGCACGCACCGTATTCGCCGCGCTAACGAAGGCCTGCTCCATTTTTGCCATTTCGACGCGCTGCTGTTGCAGCTTCTCCATGCGCACTTTTTTCTGTCCCAAGGCCGCCACGTCTACGGCATTGAGATGCGGCGCCTCGACGGCTTCGGCAGTTGCAGCGGCGGCGATTTGGCCGGACGGCAGTGGCTTGGTATCGCTTTTGTCCGGATTCCAGCGCAGCTTTTTCAGGCCCAGGCTACGTATGGTGCGTATCTGTTCGGCCGTCCGTATTTTGAAATTATTGAAACTGAATGGATGATCCATCCACCCCAGATCGAGATAGACGTAGAGGCCGATCTGCAATTGATCGACCGTGATGCTGTGTGTGCCGCCGTCCTGTTCGCCCATGCTGATCTCTGTTGTGGCGCGCGGCTGACGGCGCAAAACCGCCCCGCGTACTCGCACATCCAGTGACTAACGGCAGTAAGGGATTAAGCTTGAATATCGAATCGCACAACGAGGGCGAAAAAAAAACGGGGGCCGCAGCCCCCGTTTTCGTTGCGTACGAGCGCAATGCTACATCTTGAGTATCCAGGCGACGACCGCTTTCAGATCGGCATCGCTGATCTTGGCGGCATCGTTCGCCGGCATCGGAATCGGGCCGTATACACCCGACCCACCCTTGCGCACCTTTTCGGCAACCTTCGTCGCCGCATCGGCCTGGCCCTTGTTCTTCTTGGCCACGTCCTGATAGGAAGGACCAACCAGTTTCTTGTCGACAGCGTGGCAAGCCGTGCAGCCCGCCTTGGTCGCAATCGCCAATTCGTCGGCAAACGCAGCAGGAGCAGCAACCACACCCACCAAACCAGCCAGTAACGCGATATGAGTCAACTTCATTTGCATCATCCCTTCTTGGTTAGGAAATTCTCGGTTAGTAAATATCGTGCTGCGTATTATAGACGTTGAACTTGCCCGTCGGCGTGATCAGTTTCGGATCCTTTATGACGGCCTTCAGCTTGCGCGTTTTGTCATCGACGATGACGATGGCCGACTCCTGGTTCTTGGCGCTCCAGACGGAGAACCACACTTCATCACCGGCCTTGTTATATTCAGGCTGAACAACACGCTTGGCGCCTTCGCCCACGCCGGCCCATTCGCCGATCGGCAGAACCACAAAGCCCTTCTCGAGGTTGTTGGTGTCGAACACGGCAATCGACTGGCTCACCTTGGCATCGGGGTTGAGCGGTGTGTCGACCCACAGGTTCTTCGACTTCGGATGGGTCTTGATGAAGAGCGAACCGCCGCCCTGCGCCTTGAGGGATTGCACCACCTTCCAGGCTTGCTTCGGATGCTTGGCCGGGTCGGTGCCGATCAGGCTGATCGACTCGTCGCCGAGGCCGCTGGTGGCCCACACCGGGCCGAACTTGGAATGCGTGAAGTTGGCGCCGCGACCGGGGTGGGGAATCTTGCCCACTTCAATCAAGGCAGCCAGCTTGTTTTCTTTTGAATCCACCACGGCAATCTTGTTGGACTGGTTCGCCGCAGTAAGGAAGTAGCGCCGCGTTGAATCCCAACCGCCATCATGCAGGAAGCGGGCGGCGCCGATTTCGGTGATCTTCATATTATCAAGATCGGTGTAATTCACCATCAGGATCTTGCCGGTTTCCTTGACGTTGACGATGAATTCCGGATGCTGGTGGGAAGCGACGATGGCGGCGACGCGCGGCTCAGGATGGAATTCCTGCGTGTCGACAGTCATGCCACGCGTGGAGACGATCTTGCGCGGCTTCAGCGTGTCGCCATCCATGATGACGAATTGCGGCGGCCAGTAGCTGCCGGCGATGGCGTATTTGTCGCCGTAGCCCTTGTACTTGGAAGTTTCCACCGAACGCGCTTCCAAACCGACCTTCAACTCGGCGACGTTGTCCGGTTTCTCCATCCACAAGTCGATGAGATTCAACCGGGCGTCCCGGCCGATCACATAGAGATAGCGGCCCGATTCGGACAGGCGCGAGATGTGCACCGCGTAGCCCGTCTTGATGATGTTGATAATCTTCTTGGTATCGCCATCGATCAGCGCCACTTCACCGGCGTCGCGCAGCGTCACCGAGAAGATGTTGTCGATGTTGTAGTTGTTCATCTTTTTGGTCGGACGCTTGGCGACCGGTACGATGATCTTGTGGCTCGCCTCCATTTCCTTCATGCCGAATTCCGGCGGCTGGGGCGGCGTTTGCTGGATGTAGCGGGCCATCAGGTCGACTTCTTTCTCGGTCATTTCACCCGAGGTCTGCCAGTTGGGCATGCCGGCGGGCGAGCCGTAGGCGATGAAAACCTTGAGATAGTCCGTGCCCTTGGCGAGCGTGATTTCGGGCGTCAGCGGCTTGCCAGTGGCGCCCTTGCGCAGTACGCCGTGACAGCCAGCGCAACGCTCGAAATAAATCTGCCGCGCCTTGTCGAATTCTTCTTTGGACATGGCGGGTGCTTTAGGATTGGTATCCTGGTGCATATCCATCCCGGCAAGCGGAGAACCGCCCGCCTGATATTTGACCTCCGCACCGGAAACATCCGAGTGCTTGGCCGGCGCGGCATCGGCGGCGTAAGCGCTCGCAAAGGCAAGTGGCAAGGTGGCTAGAAGCGCCGCATGCGCTAACAGTTTTCGTGTTTTCATGAACTTCTCCCTAGAAAGGAAAGAACGCCACAAGGGCGACCGATGACAAATGTTTGGTACGCGAAGGTTCGATCATTCCCCTACTTGGTGCATTGATATGAATCAACTGCGGAAAATCATCTGAAGCGGCTTGCCGTATCCGTACGACAGCCCTGCGGGGCAGTTGGTGAATGTGCCGCGATCTCGATGCCGCCATGTTGACCTTGGTCAACGTCCCGGGTCATCGGCTTGCCTATGCGAGCGCCTCTGGCGTGCACCCGCGCCGCGGTCTACACTGGCGTTTCTCCCTCAACAGTCCGAACGCGCCGGCGCACGCCGGTTATTTTTTCGCATGTCCAAATCGTTACGCCACATCGCGCGCAGGCTCCGAGGCGTCGCCGTGCTGGCCCTGATCGCTGTCTGGGCCTTGGCGCCAAGTACTGCGGCCGCCGACTATGCATTGAACTTGATCGACATCGAAGCGCCAGCGCCGCTCGCCGAGTTTCTGCGTGAAAATATCTCGCTTCCCGCTGCCGAACCGCCGCTGGACAGGGTGCAGCGCATGCGACTGGGCGCCCTCGCACGCAAACAAAGCGCGGATCTGCTTGCCACCGAGGGCTATTTCAACGCGCAAGCCGACATCGCCAAAGACGGCGGCGAGCGCCTGCGCCTAGTGGTCACACCCGGACCGCGCGCCATGATCTCGTCTGTCGAACTGAACTTCACCGGCGCCATCGCGCACGGCGACGAAGGGGCGGCACGCATGGCGACCTTGCGCGCCACCTGGCGGCTCGCCGCGGGCCAGCCGTTCCGTCAAAGGGACTGGGACGACGCCAAAGACGCCTTGCGGCAAGCGCTGCTCGACAAGGACTACGCCGCCGCCCGCCTAGAAGAAAGCCGCGCCGAAGTGGATCCCGAAGCGGCGACGGTGCGCCTCTCGCTGAGCATAGACAGCGGCCCGGCATTTACCCTCGGCACGCTGGATGTGCGCGGCCTGCAGCGCTACGACCGCGAACTTGTCGAACGCTATAGCCGCATCGCACCCGGCGAGCGCTATAGCCAAGAGCGCTTGCTCGACTTGCAGCGGACCTTGCAAAACACGCCGTATTTTTCGTCGGTACGGGTGAGCATAGATCATGACCCGGCAGAGGCCGAGCGTGTGCCGGTACAAATATCGGTGGTCGAAGCCCGCGCTAAGCGCGTTTCCTTCGGCGCCGGTTACAGCAGCAATAATGGGCCACGCGCGCAAGCCAGCTACAGCGATGCCAACATCATCGGCCGCGGCTGGCTGCTCGATACCGGTCTGCGCATCGACGCCCGAGGCCAGATGGCCTTCGTCGATCTGCATCTGCCGCCCACCCCTAAAGACTATCGCGACAGCTTCGGCCTGCTCGACGAGCGCAACGACAATCAAGGGCTGTTCACCAACCGATTGGCCTTGGGCGCTGTGCGCGCGCAGACGCGCGGGTCGGTCGAGACGCAGCTCTCGCTGAATTGGCAGCGCGAACAGCGCCAGGTCGACCAGGGCGACACGTCCACCAGCCAGGCGCTGGTGCTGAACTACGCCTGGACCAAACGCGCTGTGGACAATGTGCTCGACCCGCGCCGCGGCTACGTCATCGGCGCGCAAATCGGCGGTGCGGCGCGCGGTCTGCTGTCGGATCGCAACTTCATCCGCACCACGCTGCGCGGCCAGCGCTACTGGACAGTTTTCCAACGCGATGTCGTCACGCTGCGCGCCGACGCCGGCTGGACCGCCGCGACCACGCGCGACGACGTGCCAGAGCAGTATCTGTTTCGCGCTGGCGGCGCGCAATCGGTGCGCGGCTACGCCTATCAGAGCCTAGGCGTGCGCGAGGACAGCGCCATCGTCGGCGGCCGCTATCTCTTCAGCGTCGGCGCCGAATACGTACGCTGGCTCACGCCCGAGTGGGGCGCGGCGCTGTTCGTCGATGCCGGCAACGCCGCCGATCAGCCGCAAGCACTGTTTCCGCTGCGACGCAGTCTGGGCATAGGCGCGCGCTGGCGCAGCCCGGCCGGCCCGCTGGCCTTCGATCTCGCCTACGCCGAGCATGATCGCAAAATCCGCCCGGTGTTTTCCATCGCCATCGCCTTCTGAACATGACCGACGCCGCGCCACGCCACAACCCATCCAGCCCGAAACGCCGCCCGCGCTGGCTGCGGCGCGCGCCGTGGTTTGCTTTGGGCCTGACGCTGCTCCTGCTCCTGCCGCTGATTTGGCTGACGGCCACTACCAGCGGCTTGCGCGCCGGCGCCGCGTTGATCGAAACCCTGAGCGGCAACGCGCTGCATTTGCAAGGCGCGCAGGGCCACCTACTTGGGCAGTTCGGCTTTGCGCAGATTGCTTATGCCGACGCTGATCAACGCATAGACCTGCAAGACCTGCGGGTGGTCTGGCATCCCGCCGCGCTATTGGGGGCGCGCATCGACATCGCCAGCGCCAGCCTCGCCCGCTTGGACATTGCACGGCGGCCCGACCCGCAGGCGCCGCCACCGAGCGATTTACGCCTGCCCCTGCCGGCGTCATGGTCGCTGGCGTTGACCCACGTCGACATCGCCGATCTGCGTGTGCGCGCCTGGCAGGCGGCGCCCGGTCTCGAACCCATCACGCTGTTCGAGGTACGCGATCTTGCCGCGCGCCTAACCAGCGATGGCCGCATCCATCAACTCGCCGACTTTGCCGCAACCACGCCATTCGGCCACGTTACCGGCGGCGCCCAGCTCAACGGCGCAGCGCCCTTCCTCACACACGGCCAGCTTGATCTGCACGGCGCCCGCGACGGCAAGACTTATAGCGTCGCCCTCAAAGCCGATGGCAGCTTGCGCGACGCGCTCAACGTGGACCTTCATGCCAGTGGCGGGCAACTGCAAGGCGAGGCGCGACTGGTCGTCGCCGCATTTGAGCCGGTGCCACTGCGTGACGCGAAAATCGACCTGGGCCTGATCGATCCGGCCGCGTTTGTGGACGGTGCGCCGCATGCCGGGCTGCGGTTGCACGCCGAGCTGCATGCCGACGCGACGCGCGGCGGCGACGCGGCCTGGCGCCTGACCGGCCCGGTCGATGTGAGCAACAACGCGCCCGGTCCGCTCGACAAACAAGCGCTGCCGCTCTCGCGACTGCATGCGCAAGCCGTCTGGCAAGCGGACAGTCTGATGTTGGAAGATTTGCAACTTGCGCTCAGCGGCAAAGGCGCGGCCAGCGGTCGCGCCGTGCTGCGCGACCGTAAACTGGATCTGCAACTCAAGCTCGCCGGCGTTGATCCGCAGACGCTGGCAACGACACTCAAAGCCGCGCGTGTCGACGGCAATGTGCACCTGCTTGCGAGCGAAACCGAGCAGGCACTCACGGCGGATTTTCGCGAGCGCGCCGCACGCGGGCATGCGTCCTGGCACGGCGAAATCGACGCCTCGCACCGTGACGGTGTGATCGAACTGCGCCGCGCCCACCTCAACGCGGATGGCGGCGTGCTCTCGGCGCACGGCAAGCTTGCACTCACCGGCGCGCGCAGTTTCACGCTTGACGGCCAACTCAAAAACTTCGACCCCGCGCGTTACGCTGATCTGCCCAAGGCCGTGCTGAACGCCGATTTCAATGCACGCGGCAATCTCACACCGCGTGCCGGATCGTTGCAATTCGATTTGCGCGACAGCCACATCGTCACCCACGCCGGCCCGCGTCCTCTCAGCGGCCACGCCAGCTTGCGCCTCGAGGCCGATCATCTGGCGCAGGCCGATCTGGCTTTCGATCTCGCCGGCAACCGGTTCGACGCCAAGGGCGCGCTGGGCCGCACTGGTGATCGCCTCGAGGTGCACATCGCCGCGCCGCATCTGGATAGGCTAGGCGCGGTCTACGGCCTGGGCGGCCAGTTGGATGCCCAAGCGCAACTCAGCGGCCAGATCAGCGCGCCCAGCGTCGATCTCAAGGCCAGCGCCACCGCCTTGCGCTTCGCCGGTTGGCAGTTCGACACGCTCGACGCTCAAGGCCAGTTGGGCGAGGGCGAGCAAGGGCGTTTCGCCGGCACGCTCAAAGCCGGCGGCCTGCGGCGCAGCGCCGCCGCGCCCGCCGTGCTGACACAGTTGACGGCGCGGGTAGACGGCACGCGCGGCCGGCATACGCTGCAAATCATGGCCAGTCTCGGCAGCGTGGCCGGCCAGTTGAGCCACAGCACGCTGGCGCTCAACGCCAGCGGCGCGCTCAGCAGCGGCCCAGCCTGGCGCGGCACACTCGATCAGCTAAGTTGGCAGGGCGAAAGCCGCGGTGACAAAGCGCGTGCGCCGCTGGCTTTGGCGGCGCCGGCACGCTTGGCGCTCTCCGCCCAGGAAGCGGTGCTGGGTGCCGCCGAGCTGCGCACCGGCTCGAGCCGGCTGCGTTTAATGGAAACGCGCTGGTCGCCCGCCGGCTGGATGACACGCGGCGATTTCAGCGGGCTGCGCGTCGGCCTGGCCCTCGACGCCGCGCAGCGCGTAGTGGCGCGCGGCCGCACCCTGACGCTGGACGGCGACTGGGACGTGCGCGCCGACACGCATCTAAACGGTGCGATCAATCTCGCTCGCCAGACCGGCGATATCGCACTGGCCGCCGATGCGCCGGTGGCACTGGGTTTGAGCGATCTGCGGCTGACCGTGCGGGCCGTCGACGACCACGTCACGGCCAGCTTCATCGCGCGCGGCGACACCTTTGGTGAACTCAGCGCCGGCGGCAGTGCGCAGATGCAGCGCGAGAACGGCGCGTGGCAAGTCGCCCGCAACGCGCCGCTGCTGGCCGACGCGCGTCTGGAAATGACCACCCTGGCCTGGCTGGGCCCGCTGCTGGCGCCCGGCTTGCAACTCGCCGGCAGCGCCTCCGGCGAAGCGCATCTAACCGGCAGCGCCGCCGCGCCCCAGGTGCAGGGCGCGCTGGCGCTCCGCGACCTTGAGGCGACACATGCCGTGCAAGGCGTGCATTTCATCGATGGCGCCGCGCAGATCAGCTTCACCCAGGACCGCGCCACACTGACGCGCCTACAGTTCCGCACCGAAGCGCTCACTCGACCGCGAGAACCGCGCATAAACAAAACGCTGGCACGCAGCGGCGGCACTTTCAGCGGTAGCGGCGCCCTCACCCTGGCCGACGGCGTCGGCGCGTTCACCTTCAATGCCGACAAGCTGGCCGTTTTGCAACGCGCCGACCGCTGGCTGATGCTGAGCGGCGACACCCGGCTGACCACCACCTGGGACAGCTTGAACGTCACCGGCAAGCTCAAGGCCGACGCCGGCTATTTCGAGTTTCCCGCCACACCGCCGCCCACGCTCTCCGATGACGTGGTCATCCTCGGCCGCGAGGCGCCCGCCGGCCGGCCGCTGCGCGTAAATCTGGACATCGACGCCGATCTCGGCGACAAAGTGTATTTCCACGGGCGCGGCATAGACGCGCGCCTGACAGGCGCACTGCACCTGCGCGCTGATCACGGCAGCCCGCCTCGGCTAGTTGGCACCATCACCACGCGCGATGGCACTTTCGATGCCTATGGACAACAACTTGCCATCGAGCGCGGCATCATCAATTTTCAGGGCCCGATACAAACCGCCGGCTTGAATGTGCTGGCGCTGCGCAAAGGTTTGCCGGTGGAAGCCGGCGTCGAAGTCACCGGCACCGTGCTCAAGCCGCGCGTGCGGCTGGTCTCCGAGCCTAACGTGCCGGACAGCGAGAAACTCTCCTGGATCGTGCTCGGACGCGGCCAGGATCAAGGCGGCGGCGACGCCGCTTTGCTGCTCAGCGCCGCCAGCGCGCTATTCGGCGGCGAAGGGGGCGGCGTCACGCGCCAGATCGCCCTCGGTCTGGGCCTGGACGAATTCAGTATCGGCAGCGACGCTGGCGGCGCGACGCCCACCAGCAGCGTCGTTGGCACGAGTAGCGCCGGCGGCGCGGCCGCAACGCCCGGCCTGTCCGCGCAAATCGTCACGCTCGGCAAGCGCCTGTCCGCCAACAGCTATGTCGCCTACGAACAAGGCCTCGCCGGCGCAACCAGCGTCGTCAAACTCACCTACACCCTCACCCGCCGCCTCTCCATAGTCGGCCGCGCCGGCACAGATAACTCGGTGGACCTGACCTACAGTTTTTCGTTTGATTGAACCTAGAAGCTGCAATTGAACGACGCGCTAATCAAACGCGACTTGCAAGGACAGGCCGTACAATCAGACGTGCATCCAATTTGTCGTGAGACGCATCGATCCAAACGAATACCGCCACAAGAATGAGGCAGCGCTTGAATAGCGACACACAGACCACGCATCGTCACGCCGAAGAATCCGTGATTCTCGTACACGGGCTCTGGACGCCGTCGGCGATTCTCGTGCTGCACAGACGCTGGCTGCGGCAACGCGGCTATCACACGCAATATTTCCATTACCCCAGCGTGCGTGCTTCGCTGTCAGACAACGCGGCCACGCTGGCCCGTTTCGTCGCCGCCAGCAAGGCCGTACACATTCATCTTGTCGGTCATAGTCTCGGCGGCCTGCTCATACTCGACATGCTGAGAAGATCGCCGGACCCGCGCCTACGTCGCGTGGTGTTACTCGGGACACCCTGCGTGGACAGTCACTGCGCACGCCGGCTGGCGGCAGTGCCGGGAATGCCGGCGTTACTTGGGCGATCCATCATCGAATGGTTGTCGCGCGCAACGGTGCCTACAGTTATCCCGCAAGCTGCCGTAGAAGTAGGCGTAATCGCCGGCACACGCAGCGTCGGCTTGGGCCGCGTCGTACCCGGCTTGCCGCGCCCCAACGACGGCGTGGTGGCCGTGGCGGAAACGCAACTGCCCGGCGCCGCCGACTTTATCGCCTTGCCGGTGGCGCACTCGGAGATGCTCGCCTCACGGCGCTGCACCGCGCAGATCGCGGCTTTTTTGGAGACTGGCCATTTTCTACACGATGAACAAGTTTAGAAATTCTGTGTTGCCGTTCATGCTGGCCGCCTTGCTGGGGGGCTGCAGCAACCTGAGTTACTACGCCCAGGCGGTGGGCGGACATCTCGACGTGATGCGCGCCACATTGCCGATCAACGAAGTCATACGCGATCCGGCCCGCGACCCGGCACTAAAAAGGAAATTGCAGGACGTCCAGGCCATCCGCGAGTTCGCCAGCCGCGAACTGGGCTTGCCCGACAATAACAGTTATCGCAGCTATGCCGATGTAGGGCGGCCCTACGTGGTGTGGAATGTATTCGCCGCACCGGCCTTGTCGTTGGAGCCCATGCGCTGGTGCATGTTCATGGTTGGTTGCGTAAATTACCGTGGCTATTACGACAAGCAGGAAGCCGAGAGCCTCGCCGGCGAATTGCGCCAGCAAGGTTACGACACTTATATCGGTGGCGTACCCGCCTACTCCACGCTGGGTTATTTCGACGACCCGGTGCTGAGTACCTTCTTGCGTTTTGGCACGGCGGAAGTCGCTCGCACGATGTTTCACGAGCTGGCGCACCAGCTCATCTTTGTGCAAGACGATTCCGCCTTTAACGAGTCCTACGCCACAGCGGTGGAAAACGAAGGCATGCGACGCTGGCTGGCGAGCCATGCCGCGCCCGAGCAGCGCCTCGCTTTCGAGACGCAGCGGGAACGCAAAGAGGCTTTTTCGGGCCTCATGCGCGACTACCGCAAGAAGTTTCGGTCACTCTATGCAAGCGCTCGCAGCGACGATCAGCAGCGCAACGCCAAGACCGATTTGATCGACGCCCTGCGGCGCGATTACGCCGAACTTAAGGCAAGCTGGGACGGCTACGCCGGCTACGACAAATTTTTTGGCGATGATCTCAACAACGCCAAGCTGGTGTCACTCTCGCTCTACAGTGAGCTGGTGCCGGCCTTCGAAGCGCTGCTCGCCAAGGAGCATCACGACCTGCCGCGTTTTTACCAACGCGTCGCGGCGCTGGCAGCGCTCGGCACGGAAGCGCGGCGCGGCGCGCTGGCCCAACTGCTCCCGAGCTCGGGCGACATCAAGCAAGCGCGCAGCCCCATTCCGGTCGCGGTATCGGCAGTTCATTAAGCCTTGCCAACCGCCGCTTTGGCGCGAGTGTTAACGCAAGCCACTCGTTTTGTCATCATTCGTCCTACGCCCCTGTACGAAGGCGTCTAAATTCTTGCTGTTCGCTCACCATACGACCCCAGTGTCTTAAGCTTTCTCCGTAACTGCCGATTAAACATTTATGGCACGCGAAGCAAGCGGCCCCAATACAGGGGTAGATCATGGGCGGAAGATGCATCACGAGATTGGGTATCGCGGCTTGGATCGCGTGCTGGAGCTTGGGCGCACAAGCATCAGCCTACCCGACGGAAAGCCAGTTCCGCCAAGCGCTCAACGATATCGCCGGACTGGTTCGCGCGGAAGGCATGGAGTTGGAAGTGCTGGATGCCCAGAAGGAAGGACTGCATCGCCCGCTACTGTCCGCCGGCCTTAATATCACCACCAATTCCTGCCTGGTGTTTTTCAACACACAACCGGAAGATGGCCTGACGCAATTTTTCGCCGCCACCAGCGAGCGCGACTTGCCGCTGCTGCTGCGTGTCATGGCGGTGCATGAGGTGACTCATTGCGTCGAACAGCACGAAGCCTACGTGCGCCAGCGCTTCGACAAAGTGTTGCCCGAGGCCTACAAGCAGGCAAACATGACTATCCAGGGCTATTCGTCGGTGGTAAAAAGCGGCGCAGTGGAAACCTGGGGCGAAGCCCTGGCGGACATCAGCTCGCTGCTCTACTTGAAGCAAACCGCACCCGGTCAGTGGCTGGGGTTAGCCCGACGCATCAGCGCCATGCGCCACGATCTGGCCCACAAATGGCCGCTGCACGACACCTCGGTCTGGCTCGACCGACTGATCGTCGCGAATCTCGAAACCAACGACAACATCAATCTGTTCGACGCCGCCTTCCAATACCGCAAGCAATTCCGGCCCTAATTTCCCCGCCGACCGCGCCATGCCGCATTGCTCGCGCGGGATCTACCCACCTGGGGGCTAGGACGTAGACCTCCCCGTTGAATTGCGCCTCAAGAGCGAACCCTAGTCGCATCCTGCCCGAACAAGATGCGCTTCGCTTCTTCAGTCACAACCGGCGCAGGATCAATTTCCTTGGCCCGTGCATAAGCGCGCGTCGTCGCTGGCCGTCCCCGCACAGTGGCGAGCCAGCGTTGCAAATGCGGAAAATCGGCGATGTCTTGCCGCTGCCGCTCATAAGGCGAGACCCAGGGATAACAGGCCATGTCGGCAATCGAGTATTCCGATGCAATGAATTCTCGATCCGCGAGGTGTTTGTTCAACACTGCATACAGGCGACTCGTTTCCTTGACGTAGCGATCAATCGCGTAGGGAATCGGCTCGGGCGCGTACTGCAAAAAGTGATGGTTCTGCCCCGCCATCGGCCCGAGACCTGCCATCTGCCAAAACAACCACTGCAGCGTTTCGTTTCGGCCGCGCAAATCCTGCGGCATGAATCGACCAATCTTGTCCGAGAGATAAAGCAATATCGCCCCAGACTCGAACACTGAGAGCGGGCCGCCGCCATCGGCCGGCTCATGATCAACTATCGCCGGTATGCGATTGTTCGGCGACGCGCGCAAAAACTCAGGCGCGAACTGCTCGCCCTTGCCGATGTTCACCGGAATAATGCGGTAAGGCAGCGCCGCCTCTTCCAGAAACATGGTGATCTTGTGACCGTTGGGGGTAGTCCAGTAGTAGAGGTCGATCATGGTGGTCCCTTATGCGACAGCCTAGCCAGAACATCATTCCCGTATCCCAAAGTCGGGGATTACGACGTAATCACAGGGTGGCCTGCGGCTGGTACAAATAGCGCTGAAAGCCAGCGAAGACCTTGCTCATCCGTTGCTGTATCCACTTCTCGCTGCGCCCATGCTTCTGCCAAGTCTCACGGGTACGATCTAGTGACAACGCAGGGTCAGCCATTTCATGCATACGTTCGTAACCCCACCTTGGCCAACCAAAGCGTGATCGGCTCCGCCTTTGGGCTGGGGACAGACTGCACGAGATGCAGCAGCGTTTCGGCAGTGGCTACATCTGTAGGACACTGTTTGCCATCGGCCGCCTGCATTTTCAACTGGTGACAATTTGTCACCAGTTGGCTTCCCTCCTTGCCCGGATATTTCAAAAAAAGTAGCCAGGATGTCTGCTCGGTGTAATCCAGCTCGGTGGTGCAACCGGCCTCTTTCCAGAGGACGTCGTCGACATTCTTGAAGGCTTGTTCAAACATGGGTGCGCGACTTGTGGGGATCGGTGGCGAGGCCGAACGATACACCGGAGCGCCTGCGCTCGGCATTACATCGTCGGTTCGCGGCCCTATAGATGTTCCAGGAACTCATGACAAACGCCGTTCTGGCTGAGGCCGTCGAAGCCCTTCGACAAGCTCAGGGCGAACGGGATGGTGATGAGTGTCGCGAGTTATGGAAGGCAATAGCCCGAGATGTTGCCTCCAAACTCACATGAAACGTCTCAAGCGAGGCTGCCAACCCGGACTAGCCAAGTAACCGTGCGAGCACGCTGCGTAACGACGTCAGGTTAGCCTCAACAACGCCCCATACCAGGCGATTGTCCACGCTGGCATAGCCGTGAATCAATACATTGCGAAATGCGACGACACGCGGCAGATATGGAATGTTGGCCGCTGTCGCGGCGTCGATTTTCGCTAACGGATTCAGCGCTTCACCAGCGATTTCGAACTGTCTCTCGACCGCCGAGCGAAGATATTCGTCGGCCGCGTAATCCGCAAAGCTCTTGCCATCGGTGAACCGGCTGATGCGCTCAACCGCCTGGTGGGCATCCCACAACAGCTTGCGGGCGTCAGCGTGCATAAACCGTCCGACGCTCAGAGGCAACGCGCGCTCGAAAATAGGGATTGGCCAAGCCGCTGTCAGTGACCAAATCAACCGGCCTGCCAAAAATCCGCTCCAGACCGTCTTTCAGTTCGAAGTAAGCGTGAGCGTAAGCAGCGGGCGGGAGGTCGTCGAACTCCACCAGCAAATCGAGATCGCTAACGGCCGGATCGAAGTCAGCCCGCAACACCGAACCAAACGCATCCAATCGGCGCGCGCCAGCATCGCGACAAAGCGCGACGACTTGCTCTTTATGCTGGTCGATAAGGTTCATGGGGCGACTCCACTGTGGATTATGACCCGAGTACCGCATTCAGAAAAGCTGCGCAAGTTCGCCTACGCCGCAACAAGGGCTGCGCCCGTGTTTTGAATCCACTTCAGATACTGATGGTGCCGGGAGGGGGACTCGAACCCCCACACCTTGCGGCGGCGGATTTTGAGTCCGCTGCGTCTACCAATTCCGCCATCCCGGCCTGGGTGGACTTCCTGGATCGCGGCAGGGCGGCGCTGGTAGTCGCCGCCTCTTTACTCCGCCATCCTGGCTCGTCGGCGCGTAGAATGACGCGCCTCGAAAGAGGGCGCATTATCCCTGATCGCAAGGACTGCTTCAAGCACATGTCACGCAAATGTCTCTGACCCTGGCCGATTTCGACTACGAACTGCCCGCGGCGCTGATCGCCCAGGCGCCTTTGCCCGAGCGTACGGCGAGCCGGCTACTGGTGCTGGAGGACGAAAACCTCCTGGACAAGCGTTTTGCCGAGCTGCCCGAATTTTTGCAGCCGGGCGATTTGCTGGTATTCAACGATACGCGCGTGCTGCATGCGCGGCTGCATGGTGTGAAGGACAGCGGCGGCCAGGTTGAGGTGCTGATCGAGCGGCCGATCGGCGCACATGAAGCGCTCGCTCAGGTACGCGCCAGCCATGCGCCCAAGCCGGGCAGTGTATTGCGGCTGGAGGGCGCGCTGGATGTGCTGGTGGTGGCGCGCGAAGGCGAGTTTTATTTACTGCGCTTTCCCGATGGCGAAGATCTGGTCACACTGCTGGAGCGCCACGGCAAGCTGCCGCTGCCGCCTTACATTGAGCGTGCTGCGGGCGCGGATGACGAATCGCGCTATCAGACCGTCTACGCGCAGGAGCGCGGCTCGGTGGCGGCGCCCACCGCCGGCCTGCATTTCGACGACGCCTTGTTGGCGCAATTGCGCGCCCAGGGCGTGGAGCTGGCCTGGCTGACTTTGCATGTGGGCGCGGGCACTTTCCAGCCGGTGCGGGTGGATGATCTTTCCACGCATCGCATGCATCACGAACGTTACGTCATTCCCGCCGACACGGTGGCGGCCATCCGCGCCGCCAAGTCGCGCGGCAGCCGCGTGATATCGGTGGGCACGACCAGCCTGCGCGCCCTGGAGGCGGCGGCGCAGGATGCCACGCCGGAGGAAGTGCTCAATGCCGGCTCAGGCGAAACGGAGATATTCATCCTGCCGGGTTTTCGCTTTCGGGTGGCGGATGCGCTCATCACCAATTTCCATCTGCCGAAGTCGACGCTATTGATGCTGGTCTCGTCCTTTGCCGGCATGGAAACCATGCGCGCCGCTTATCGTCATGCGGTGACTGAGGGCTACCGCTTTTTCAGCTATGGCGATGCCATGTTCATCACGCAAAGAAACGACACATGAAATTCGACCTGATCGCCAATGACGGCGCGGCACGCCGTGGCAAGCTCACGCTGGCCCACGGTGAGGTGGATACGCCGGCCTTCATGCCGGTAGGCACTTATGGCACGGTGAAAGCCATGTCGCCGGAGGAGCTGCATGGCATCGGCGCGCAGGTCGTGCTGGGCAACACCTTCCATCTCTGGCTGCGGCCGGGGCTGGAGGTGATCGCCGCGCATGGCGGCTTGCATCGCTTTATGGGCTGGGACGGCCCTATCCTCACCGATTCTGGCGGCTTTCAAGTCTTCAGCCTGGGCGAGCTGCGCAAGATCACCGAGGAAGGGGTGAAATTCCAATCGCCCATTAATGGCGACAAGCTCTTTCTCACGCCCGAGGAATCCATGCACATCCAGCGCGTGCTGAATGCCGACATCGTGATGATTTTCGACGAATGCACGCCCTACCCCGCCACGCATGAGGAGGCGGCGGATTCCATGCGCATGAGCCTGCGCTGGGCCGAGCGCTCCAGGCGCGCGCACGAGGGCAACCCGAATGCCCTCTTCGCCATCGTGCAAGGCGGCATGTATGAAGATTTGCGCGACGAGTCGCTGGCCGGGCTGGCCAACATCGGCTTCGACGGCTATGCCATCGGCGGCCTCTCGGTGGGCGAGCCCAAGGACGACATGCAGCGCATCCTCGCTCACACCGCGCCGCGCCTGCCCACGGACAAGCCGCGCTATCTCATGGGCGTGGGCACGCCGGAAGACCTGGTGCATGCGGTGCAGCGCGGCATCGACATGTTCGACTGCGTCATGCCCACCCGCAACGCTCGAAACGGCTGGCTGTTCACGCGGCATGGCACGGTAAAGATACGCAACGCCGTGCATGCCACCGACACTCGTCCATTGGATGAAACCTGCGCCTGCTACACCTGCAAAAATTTCACCCGCGCCTATCTGCACCACTTGCAGCGCACCAATGAAATCCTCGGCGCGCGGCTCAATACCATGCATAACCTGTATTACTACCAGCAGCTCATGCGCGAGCTGCGCGAGGCCATCGTCGCCGGCCGGCTGGAGGCAACGGTGGCGGCCTTCTTCGAGGCCCGGCGAAAGTAACGGTCGGCTTGCGCTAGGCTGTTATAATTTCGCGATTTTTCGACTTTTCCAACGGAGTAAATATGTTGATATCCAACGCCTGGGCGCAGGCTGCCGCGCCGGCCGCCAGCGACCCTATGGGTAGCCTGATGGGCATGCTGCCTATCATCCTGATGTTCATCGTGTTGTGGTTCATCATGATCCGCCCGCAGATGAAAAAGGCCAAAGAGCAGCGCGCTTTGCTCGAAGCCTTGCAAAAAGGCGATGAAGTCGTCACCGGCGGCGGTCTGGCCGGACGCATCACCAAGGTAGGCGAGAACTACATCACCCTGGAAGTCGCAGACAAAGTCGAAATCGCCATACAAAAAGGCGCCGTCGCCAGCATCCTGCCCAAGGGAACGTTGAAGAGTCTGTGATGGGTTACGGGTGGCAAACCCGCTAGCCCCGCCCTGTCACTCGTTAACCGTAACTCTCTCGCTCCATCAAAAATATGAACCGCTATCCCCTCTGGAAAAACCTTGTTGTGGTCGGCCTGATTTTGCTGGGCCTGCTTTATACGCTGCCCAATTTTTACGGCGAATCGCCGGCGGTGCAGGTGTCCAGCGTCAAGGCGACGGTCAAGGTCGACGCCAAGCTGGCACAGCGCGTGGAAGAAGCCCTGCAAGCGGCCAATATTGCCCATCAAGGCGTGTTCTCCGACTTCAACAGCGTGCGCGTGCGCTTTTCCGGTACGGAAATTCAGATACAAGCCAAGGACGCCATTGAGAAGGCGCTCAACCCAAGCGCCAACGATGCCTCTTATGTCGTCGCACTGAACCTGCTTTCCAGCTCGCCGAGCTGGCTGCGCGCGCTGCATGCGCTGCCCATGTACCTGGGCCTCGACTTGCGCGGCGGCGTGCACTTCCTGCTGCAAGTGGATATGAAGGGGGCGCTCACCAAGCGGCTCGACGCGACGGGCACCGACCTGCGCACCCTGCTACGTGACAAGAACGTGCGCCACATCGGCATCTCGCGCGATGGCCTGTCGGTGACAGTCAAGTTCCGCGACGAGGAAACCCGCAACAAGGCCCGCGAGGCGATCCGCAATTCCCAGGTCGACCTTCTGCTGGCCGATGGACAAGACGGCGCCGACTTCAAGCTGGTCGCCACGCTCAAACCCGAGGCGCAAAAGAAAATCCAGGAGTTCGCGGTCAAGCAGAACATCACCACGCTGCACAATCGCATCAACGAGCTGGGCGTGGCGGAGCCGGTGATCCAGCAGCAAGGCGCCGACCGCATCGTCGTGCAACTGCCGGGAGTGCAGGATACCGCCAAGGCCAAAGACATCCTCGGCCGCACCGCCACACTGGAAGTACGCCTGGTAGATGACGAGAACAGCGAAAATCTGACCGTGATGGAACAGGCCGCCAGCGGCCAACCGCCAATCGGCACCGAATACTACGTCGAGCGCAGTGGCCGTCCGTTGCTGGTGAAAAAACAGGTGGTGCTGACCGGCGACCGCCTTACAGACGCCCAGCCCGGCTTCGACAATGAGACGCACGAGGCGGCAGTACACCTCACGCTGGACCCCGCCGGCGCGCGCATTTTCAAGGACATCACGCGCGACAACGTCGGCAAGCGCATGGCCATCCTGCTGATCGAAAAGGGCAAAGGCGAAGTCGTCACGGCGCCGGTAATCCGCACCGAAATCGGCGGTGGCCGTGTGCAGATTTCCGGCCGCATGAGTACCATGGAAGCCGCCGACACCGCACTGTTGTTGCGTGCCGGTTCGCTCGCCGCGCCCATGGAAATCGTCGAGGAACGCACCATCGGCCCCAGCCTGGGCGCCGAAAACATCAAGAAGGGCTTCGATTCCACACTGTGGGGCTTCGCGGCCGTAGCGATATTCATGAGCGCCTATTACCTGCTGTTCGGCTTCATCTCGGTGGTGGCGCTGGCCTGCAACCTGCTCTTCCTGGTGGCGCTGCTGTCCCTGCTGCAAGCCACGCTGACCCTGCCCGGCATGGCCGCCATCGCACTGACCCTGGGCATGGCCATCGACGCCAACGTGCTCATCAATGAGCGCATCCGTGAAGAATTGCGCAACGGCATCTCGCCGCAAGCGGCCATCTCCGCCGGCTATGATCGCGCTTTCGGCACCATTCTCGATTCCAACATCACCACGCTAATCGCCGGCGTCGCACTGTTTATCTTTGGCTCCGGCCCGGTGCGCGGATTCGCGGTGGTGCTGTGTCTGGGCATCCTCACCTCCATCTTCTCGGCGGTGACGGTTTCGCGCAGCATCGTGAATCTCTACTACGGCCGCCGCCGCAAACTCGACAAAGTGTCGATCGGCCAGATTTGGAAAGCGAAGGTCGCCAAGTGAAGGTGGCCTTCCTACTCACTACTCAATCTGCGTTCATCCGCGCCATCTGCGGCTAAGGGGTTTTTGTTATGGAATTTTTCCGCATCAAACGCGACATCCCGTTCATGAAGCATGCGCTGGTCTTCAACGTGATCTCGCTGCTCACATTTTTGCTGGCGGTGTTTTTCCTGGTCAGCAAGGGCCTGCATTTCTCCATTGAGTTTACCGGCGGCACGCTGATGGAAGTGACCTACGCCGAGGCGCCGAATGTCGACCAGGTACGCAGCCAACTGGAGAAGGACGGCTTCAGGGATACCCAGGTGCAGAACTTCGGTAGCGCGCGCGATTTGTTAATCCGCGTACCGCTAGCCAAGGATATGGACAGCGCCCGCACCAGTGAGCGCGTGTTGGCCACGCTCAACGCCGCCGGCGGCAATCCGCAAATGCGCCGCGTCGAATTTGTCGGCCCGCAAGTCGGCAAGGAACTCGCCTCAGATGGCGCCATGGCGCTGCTGCTGGTGTGCCTGGGCATCATGGCTTATCTGGCGCTGCGTTTCGAATGGCGCTTCGCCGTCTCGGCCATTATCGCCAACCTGCACGACATCGTCATCATCCTCGGCTTCTTCGCCTTCTTCCAGTGGGAATTCTCGCTGCCGGTGCTGGCGGCGGTGCTGGCGATTCTCGGCTACTCGGTGAACGAATCGGTGGTGGTGTTCGACCGCATACGCGAAAACTTCAAGAAGATGCGCAAGGCCACCGTTGCGCAGGTGATCGACAACGCCATCACCGCCACCATGAGCCGCACCATCATCACCCACGGCTGCACGCAAATGGTGGTGCTCTCCATGCTGATTTTCGGTGGTGCAACCCTGCACTACTTCGCCCTGGCGCTGACCATCGGCATTCTGTTTGGTATCTATTCCTCGGTGCTGGTTTCCAGCCCATTGGTGATGTGGCTGGGCGTCTCGCGCGAACAGTTCGTCAAGCCGAAGCAGGACAAGGAAGAAGCGGTCGTTTAAGCTGCGCCCGCTGCAATAAGAAAGCCCGCGCGATGCGGGCTTTTTGTTTTTTGACGCGGATTCTCCCCGAAGGAAGTCCTCTTGGGGGACGCGAATGAACGCGGATTGAAGGGCGATGCGTGCGAGGTGAGGCACTCCAGCCCGTTCGCCCTGAGCCTGTCGAAGGGCTGGCGACAGCCAGCGCATGGGCTCTCTGCGGCGAGCTCACGACGATCAGGAGGGCTGGCTCAGCCCGAACGGCGTTGTTGCCAGATTTCCGTTAAAAAATCCGCGTCATCCGCGTCAAAATCCCCACCCCTCACTCCCCGCCCAAATCTGGCATGTCGTGATGCAACTTCACCGGCTGGCGTTTCTTGCGCAGTCGCAGATTGAGCATCTCCACCGTCACCGAGAAGGCCATGGCGAAGTAGATGTACGCCTTGGGTATATGGAAACCCATGCCCTCGCCCAGCAGCGCCACACCAATGAGGATCAGGAACGACAACGCCAGCATCTTGATGGTCGGATGCGCATCGACAAAATCGCCGATGGGCTTGGCGGCGAACATCATCACGCCAACTGCGATGACGATGGCCAGCACCATCACCGGAATGTGACTCGCCATGCCGACGGCGGTGATCACTGAATCCAGCGAAAACACGATATCGATGAGGGCGATCTGTACCAGCGTGCTGACGAATTTGGCGTGCTTGGGTACGGCGCGCGGATCACCAACGTCCTCGCCTTCAAGCGCGTTGTGGATTTCCATGACGGCTTTGACGAGCAGAAACAGGCCGCCGCCGAGCAAAATCAGATCGCGGCCCGATACTGCCAGACTCAGCACTGAAAATAACGGCTCCGTCAGGCGCATCATCCAGACCAGCGAGAGCAGCAGCGCAATGCGCGTGACCATCGCCAGCCCCAGGCCGAACACGCGGCCCTGCTGGCGCTGCGCGGGCGGCAGGCGACCGACTAGAATTGAAATGAAAATAATGTTGTCCACGCCCAGGACGATTTCCAGCGCCGTCAAAGTGAATAAAGCAATCCACGCTTCGGGTGATGCGATCCAATCCATATTCGCTCCAAGAATTTCAAGGCGTCACCTATGAGGGTGACATTGGGACGAGAGGTTACCAGCTTGCAAATCGCAAGGCTATTCAGATCATTTCGAATGTCTGATCAAAATTTTTCCGGTCGCAGGACCTCCACGTCGCTGCTGAAAAGTATCATGGCGTAGTCATCGTAATAACGTGTCTGCAAATGCTCGGCGATGCGCGCAGCCACGGCTGACTCGCACACGACTTCGAGACGGATATTGGCGCTGGCCTCCCAAGCCGCGTTGCGCACACCACGCGAGCCCTGGCCACGCGCCTCGCTCACCGTGTAGCCGTGAGCCCCGAGCTTCATAATTTCGGCGGTGAGGCGGCGCTCCAGCTTCGCCTCGCAGATCACCGTGAGCAATTTGCGCTGCGCGGTCTTCATGAAGCGCCTCCCCATTGGTGCAGACGGACCGCTAGCCAGTAATAGAGCGGGATACCGACCAGTAGATTAAACGGAAAGGTCACACCGAGCGAAGCGCCGATGGACAGCGCGGGATTGGCCTCCGGCACAGCAGTGCGCATGGCGGCCGGCGCGGCGATGTAGGAGGCGCTGGCATACAGGATCGCCAGCAGTGCCGTGCCGCCGACGGAAAGCCCGACGGCCCAGCCGGTGACGGCGCCAAGCGCGCCGCCCAACAAGGGCATGACCAGCGCGAAGACCAACAGGAACACACCGACGCGACGCAGATCCCCCAGGCGCCCCGCCGCCACCAGGCCCATCTCCAGCAGGAACAGCGCCAGCACGCCTTTGAAGGGATCGACAAAAAGCGGCGCAATCGACTTGATGCCGTCCGGCCCGGCATAAGCGCCGATGAGCAGACCCCCTATCAGCAGAAACACACTCTTGCCCAGAAACACTTCGCGCAGCAGTTCGCGGTTGCCCAGGCCGGTATCTGGCGACGACTGACTTTTCCGGCGCGCCAAAACCACGCCGAGCAGCAAGGCGGGGAATTCGAGCAGCGCAAGAAAGGCCACCATATAGCCTTCGTACGGCACCGCCAACCGCGTCAGATAGCTGGTGCCAACAGCAAAGGTCACCACGCTCACCGAACCGTAATGCGCGGCGATGGCGGCGGCATCGGCGCGTGGCAATCGTCCCATCCTGTGCAGTACGGCAAAAGCGAATAATGGAATCAGCAGGGCCACACCCACCGCGACGGCGGCCTGCGGCAGCACCTCAACGATAGGATGACGCGCCAGCGCCACGCCGCCTTTGAGACCGATGGCCAGCAGCAGATAGATGGACAGCGTTTCATAGAGTGCGGTCGGCAGCTTGAGGTCGGCACGCAGCAACCCGGCCGCGAGACCGAGCAAGAAAAACAGCACCACAGGCTCAAGCGAGATAGGCCTTCTCCCCGTCGTTTAAGCGACCGCTGGCGCCCTCCCCTTCCAGGCGCAGATGGATGTCTTCAGCCAGCCGCAAAGCGTCCGCCACGCTACTTGCGCGGCAGGTGTAGTGACCCATCTTGCGACCTTGTCGCGCTTCGCGTTTGCCGTAGAGCCAGAGCCGCGCGTCGGGACAAGCCAGCACATATTCCCAGGCTGGCGGGCGACCGTCGCGCCACAGCTCGCCAAGCAGGTTGACCATGACGGCCGCACCGTAATGTCGCGTCGCGCCCAGCGGCAAGCCGCACAACGCGCGTACCTGCTGCTCGAATTGCGAGGTCTCGGCCGCGTCCAGCGTCCAGTGCCCGCTGTTGTGCGGGCGCGGCGCGAGTTCATTGACCAGTAGGCGACCGTCACGCGTCAGAAAGAATTCGACGGTCAGCACGCCCACGTAATCGAGGGCCACAGCGATCCGCCCGGCGATTTCCGTCGCGCGCTGCGCCAACGCATTGTTGATGCGCGCCGGCACGAGCGATAAGTCGAGGATGCCGCCGCGATGGCGATTCTCGGCGGCGGCATAGCAACGCACTTCGCCATCGGCGCCGCGCGCCAGCACAATGGAAATCTCGCAGGCAAGATCAATGCGCTCCTCCAGTACGCAGCGGCTTCCACCGACGTCCTCGTAGGCGCGCACCACATCGCCGACGGCGTCCAGCCGCGACTGACCTTTGCCGTCATAGCCCATGCGCGCCGACTTGAGCACCGCCGGAGCACCGATCCACGGCAGCGCGGCATGGATGTCGGCGATGGATTCGATCACCGCGAAACGCGCTGTCGCAATGCCGGCATCGCGTAGAAAGCTTTTCTCCAGGATACGGTCCTGCGCAATGGCGATGGCCCGCGCGCCGGGCCGTACCAGCCCGTGCTGCGTCAGGTATTCGAGACTGGTCGCTGGCACGTTCTCAAATTCCGTGGTAACGGCGGCGCAGCGCCGTCCCATAGAGTCCAAAGCGGCGGCGTCGTCATAGGCGCAAGCCAGATGCTCGTGAGCAAGATAGGATGCCGGGCACATGGCGTCCGGTTCCAGCAGAAGCACGCGGTAGCCCATGCGCCGCGCGGCGGCGGCGAACAGCGCGCCGAGTTGTCCGCCGCCGATGAGGCCGAGCGTGGCGCCGGGCAGGACGGCGCTCATGGCTGCGCCACCGGCAGACGCATGTCCAGCGCCTGCTGCGTCTGGGCCGCGCGGAAATCGTCCAGCGCGCGGGCGATGTCGGCGTGGTCGCGCGCCAGGAGCGCGGCGGCGAACAGCCCGGCGTTTGCCGCGCCAGCCTCGCCGATGGCGAAGGTCGCCACCGGCACGCCGCGCGGCATCTGCACGATGGACAACAACGAATCCATGCCCTTGAGATGGCGTGTAGGCACCGGCACTCCCAGCACCGGAACCGGCGTCATGGCGGCCAGCATACCGGGCAGATGCGCCGCGCCGCCGGCACCGGCGATGATGCACGCCAGCCCGCGCCTGGCGGCGCTCTGCGCATACTCGTAGAGCAGGGCCGGCGTGCGGTGGGCGGACACCACGCGCGCCTCATAAGGTACCCCGAGCTTTTGCAACGACTCGGTGGCGTGGCGCATCACCTCCCAGTCGCTGGCGCTGCCCATGACGACGCCGACCAAGGGAATTGCGAATTGTTTGCTTTCAAAAGTAGATGCGGTGGCCATGGCGTTATGGTTTTTTCGGACGTGCGCGCAGTCTAGTGGCGGCAGAGCACATTGAAACTTCGAATATACTTGCTCGAAACATCGGAAAAAACGAACTATGGCCGCGCTCAACTACAAGCATCTGCATTATTTCTGGGCGGTAGTGAAATCCGGCGGCGTAGCGCGCGCCGGCGAGCGGCTGCATCTCACGCCGCAATCGATCAGCGGACAATTGCGTTTACTGGAAGAAGCCGTCGGTGAAAAACTTTTCCGCCGCAGCGGACGCAAACTGGAGTTGACCGAAGCGGGTCGACTGGTAGCCGATTACGCGAAAGAGATTTTCGCGCTGGGAGAAGAGCTGCAAGGTGTGCTGCGTCACAAGCCCACCGACCGCCCCGCCATATTCCGTGTCGGCGTGGCGGAAATGGTGCCCAAATCGGTGGCCTACCGGCTGCTGGAGCCGGCGATGCATCTGACCCACCCGGTGCGCATCATCTGCCGCGAGGATCGCATGGATAACCTGCTAGGCGAACTGGCGGTACACCGCCTCGATCTCGTGATCGCTGATCGACCCATGAGCAGCAACATGAACGTGCGCGGCTTCAACCATCTGCTGGGCAAATGCGGCATTACCTTTTTGGCGACAGCCGCGCTGGCCAAGGCGCATCGCGGCGCCTTCCCAGCACGAATGAACGGCGCGCCGATGCTGCTGCCGGGCGAGGATGTGGCCATGCGGCCGCAACTCATGCGCTGGCTGGAAGAAAGGAAGATCGCACCGAGAATCGTCGGCGAATTCGACGACAGCGCATTGATGAAAGCCTTTGGGCAAGGCGGTGCCGGCGTCTTCGCCGTACCGACGGTGATTGCCCGACAGGTATGCCTGCAATACAGCGTGATGAAGCTCGGCGCCACCGACGAAGTGACGGAAGAAATTTATGCTATTTCAGCAGAACGCCGCATCAGCCACCCGGCCGTTGTGGCCATCAGCGAAGCGGCGAAGCGGGAGATGTACGGGCGGACAAAGTAAAAAGACACTCAGTCCGATGCGAAGACGTGCTTCACACGCAGCGTGCGACCTTCTTCGACGAGTTTGAGGAGGCGGTCGATGTTGGGATGCTTGCCCGGATTGAGACGCGCATCTTCGGTGTGCTCGGCATAGAGTTCGAGGCCAGCTTTGGCCGCTTCCGGCGTGATGGCGCCATAGATCTGACCGAGATGGTTGTACACGCTCAATGAACCGATTTGGCCCGACTTGTGTTCGATAGTGGCAACCACCTCGTTGCCTTCCAACAGGTTGAGGGCGGCCAGATGCGCCACGCCCGGCAGTTTTTTCAAATTATCCGCAAACGCCAAGATTCAATCCTTTATCAGCTCTCTTTTTAAATTCTTTTCGCCAACTCAACGGCCTTGCCGATGTAGCTCCAGGGCGTCATCGCCAGCAGGCGTTGTTTTTCCGATTCGGATATCGCCAGACTCTGTATGAATGTCTGTATTGCTTCGCGTGTAATGCCCTTGCCGCGCGTGAGTTCCTTCAGTTGCTCGTAGGGATTTTCCACGCCATAGCGACGCATAACGGTTTGCACCGGTTCCGCCAACACTTCCCAACAATTTTCCAGATCCTCACGTAGACGTTTCGGATCGGCTTCCAATTTGCCCAGGCCTTTCAAGCACGAATCGTAGGCCAGCAGGCTGTAACCGAAGGCAACGCCCATATTACGCAAGACCGTGGAATCCGTGAGGTCGCGCTGCATGCGCGAGACCGGCAGTTTGTCGGCGAGATGCCGCAGCACGGCGTTGGCGAGCCCCAGATTGCCCTCAGAGTTTTCGAAGTCGATAGGGTTCACCTTATGCGGCATGGTCGACGAACCGATCTCGCCGGCCTTGAGCCTCTGCTTGAAATAGCCCAGCGACACATAGAACCAGATGTCGCGGTCCAGATCGAGCAGAATGGTGTTGGCGCGCGCGATGGCGTCGAACAATTCGGCCATGGCGTCGTGCGGTTCGATCTGTATGGTGTAGGGATTGAATTCCAGCCCGAACGACTCGATGAAGCGCCGCGCGAACCCCTCCCAATCGAAGTCTGGATAGGCCGCCAGGTGCGCGTTGTAGTTACCTACAGCACCGTTGAATTTGGCGGTAAGCGACACCGCCGCGATGCAAGCGCGGGCGCGCTTCAGGCGATGCGCCACATTGGCCATCTCCTTGCCTAAGGTGGTGGGAGTGGCCGGTTGACCGTGGGTGCGCGCCAGCATGGGCTGCGCCGCCTGCTCATGCGCCAACTCGACCAAACGCGCGATAATGGCGTCCAACGCCGGCAGCAGGTTGAGTTCGCGTCCGCCACGCAACATCAGCGCGTGCGACAGGTTGTTGATATCCTCTGAGGTGCAGCCAAAGTGTATGAATTCTGCAACACTCATCACTTCGGCGTTGTCGGACAAACGCTCTTTGAGCCAATATTCCATGGCCTTGACGTCATGATTGGTACGCGCCTCGATAGCCTTGATGGATTCGGCATCGGAAACGGAAAATTCTTCCACCACGGCATCAAGTTCTGCCAAGGTATCTACAGAAAAGTCGGGAATTTCGGCGAAATGCGGCTCGGCGGCAAGCGCCTTGAGCCAGGCAACCTCAACACCAACGCGGTTTTTGATCAGGCCATATTCCGAGAAATGCGCACGCAATGCTTCAACTTTTTCGGCATAGCGCCCGTCGAGCGGAGAGAGGCCGGTCAGGGCGGTAAGGGAAGTAAGCGTCATGTAAGAAAAATCACCTGGAATCGAAGCTCAATTTTATCACGCTGCGATCAACGACTTCGAGTTGCACGCGGGGCGGATGTTATAATTGCCATGCACTGAAACAGACGGTCCAATATGAAACTCATCGGCACGCTCACCAGCCCCTACGTACGCAAAGCGCGCATCGTCCTGGCTGAGAAAAAAATAGATTACGAGTTAGTGGTGGATTCACCGTGGACTCCCGAGTCCGGCGTATCCAAGTTCAATCCGCTGGGTAAAGTCCCGGTGTTGGTGCTGGACGATGAAAGCACCCTGTTCGATTCACGTGTGATTGTCGAATACCTCGATAGCGTCACACCCAACAACCGCCTGCTGCCCGTGCTCGGCCGTGAGCGCATCCGCATCAAGCGCTGGGAAGCACTGGCAGATGGCATATTGGATGCGTCTGTCGCGGTCTTTCTGGAAAACAAGCGCCCCGAAAAGGAGCGCAGCGCAACCTGGATTGCGCGCCAGCGCGAGAAAGTAACGCGCGGTCTGGAAATGTTGTCGGAAGAACTGGGCGAGCAGTCCTGGTGCATGGGCAACGCCTTCACCTTGGCCGACATTGTTGTCGGCACCGCACTGGGCGCACTGAGCTTCCGTTTTCCCGAGATCGCCTGGCGCGAATCCCACCCCAACCTCGCCCGTCTCTACGATGAGCTGATGCAGCGCCCTTCCTTTGTGGACACCGTGCCCAAGGAATAGCGAAGTTCAAATTCCCAATACTTAAAAAGCCGCTTTACGCGGCTTTTTTTGTATGGTTTAGGCATTGAATCACTGAGCCGGGCTAGGCCCCTCACAATTGCATCGTGGCGGTAGTTGATGGCAAGGGCGTCGTTCTCTGCGGACTATGCGCTGCGTCAGCTGCGCGACGTTCAATTGCGCGACATTCACCTGCGAATAGCGCTGCAGTGTGGGATGGCGCACGGACGTGACCCACTTGACCCCCTAGTCTCACCTTTGTACTCCCAGCAAACGTCCAACTCCGCCCTCCGCCGCCTTGACCCCTTCAGTATCCCAGCCGTCGCACAGTCCCGAAATAGACCGCACTTCACCCATGCTATTCGTCATCAACGCCGCCTCGGGTCATAACGACGGTGAGACGACACGCCGTACGATAGAAGAGGCACTGAGGGTGACCGGGAGAACCGGCGAATTGCTGTTCGCCCGCCCCGATGAACTTGTACGCGTCGCACAGCAGGCGGCTGCCACGGCCCTTGCCCGGCGTAGCGCAGTCGTTGCCGTGGGTGGCGATGGCACCATCAATTCGGTGGCGCAAGCCGCCCATACCCAAGGCTGCGCCATGGGCGTGCTACCGCAGGGCACCTTCAATTACTTTGCCCGGACCCATGGCATTCCCGCCGATGCCGCGGAGACGGCACAGGCCCTGCTAAGCTGGGTGCCCTCGCCCGTCCAGGTCGGCTTGATCAACGAACAAGTATTTCTCGTCAACGCCAGCCTCGGCCTCTACCCCGAGTTGCTTCAGGACCGCGAGGCCTATAAGGCGCGCTTCGGCCGCAGTCGGCTAGTGGCATTCGGCGCCGGTTTAATCACTCTGCTGGGTAAGCATCGTCAGCTACGCCTGGGCATCGAACTCGGTGCCAATTCACGTAAAGTGACAACACCGACGCTCTTCGTAAGCAACAACCGGCTGCAACTGGAACAGGTGGGTATGCCCGAGGCGCAGGCACTAGACGAGGGCTGCATCGCGGCGGTAATGCTACGGCCCATCGGAACGCTGGCTATGCTCGGGCTGCTGTGCCGCGGGGCCGTCGGCACTCTGGGCGAAGCCAGCACGGTGGACAGCTTTAAGTTCCAACATATGCTTGTCACGCCACGGCTGAAATTTGGTCGCCGCAAGATCAAGGTAGCTTTCGACGGCGAGGTAAGTTGGATGCGTGCGCCCCTGGAATTCCGAGTGTCCCCCAAGCCCTTATACCTCCTCAAACCAATGGCCGAAGTAACGGCAGCCAATCTCGGGCGGGTCAATTCTTGAGTGTGTTGTTGCAGATATCCGACCCGCATTTCGGCACCGAACAGTCGCCGGTCGTCGAAGCGCTGGTGACGCTGTCCGCGCAACAGCGGCCCGATCTAGTGGTGCTCTCGGGAGACATCACCCAACGTGCCCGTCGCAGTCAGTTCCGTGCGGCGCGAGCTTTCGTCGATCGACTCGGCACGCAGACGCTGGCCATGCCGGGCAACCACGACATTCCGCTTTTCGATGTGCTTGCTCGTTTCCGCCACCCATACTCCCGGTACTGCGAGGCATTCGGCGACGAACTCGAACCAGTGCATTCCTCGCGCGACTTGCTGGTGGTGTGTGTCAACACCACGCGCTGGTATCGCCACAAGAACGGTGAAGTGTCATTGACGCAGATAGATCGGGTGGCCAGACGCCTGCTCATCGCAAGTCCCGAGCAGCTACGCGTGGTGGTAGTCCATCAACCCGTTGCCGTCCTGCGCACGGAGGAAGCGCACAACCGCCTGCGCGGACATGCCACCGCATTGCCGTCATGGGCAGCCGCCGGCGCTGATATTGTGATGGGAGGACACATCCACCTGCCCTACGTGATGGCGCTGCCGGATCTTGCGCGGCCTATGTGGGCCGTCCAGGCGGGCACAGCGGTGTCGTCGCGAGTCCGCGAAGGCTTGCCGAACTCCGTCAACCTGCTGCGTTGGGGTGATGATGCACCGATGGGTGGTTGCTTGATCGAGCGATGGGATTACGCCATCCCTTCCCAAACTTTTGTCCATGCCAATGTCACCGAAGTGAAGCCTGGCGGAATGACCGATGCAAGATGACGCGGACCTTCTTGTGCAAGGCGCCTTATGGGCGTTATGGGCTGGTCAGCACGCACTGCCACTCTTCTTCGTGATGCTAGCCCTGCTACTGGCGGCAACGGGTGTCTGTTGGTGGGCCTACGGGTGGGCCTTGCGGCGACACGCCGTGCCGCCGCAACAGAGCAGCATTTCTCCCACGCATTTTATGAAGCTGCGCATGGCGGTCGGCGTCGCTGTCATCTTGATCGGCACCGGCGTCTTCACCGCACTGGCCGCACAGCTCGTTGGGGGAGTAGGCCTGACCAGGGCCGACCAGGCGCTCACCGACGCCTTGCGCAGCAGCGTGCCACAACCGGCGCTGCAGGTGTTTGCCGCCCTCACGCACCTCGCAGACGCCGCTACGCGCACGGGATTGTCCATAGCTATGGTCATTGCGCTCATGGCCGTGGGTCGCCGCTGGCTGGCCCTCGGATGGGTAGTGGCGGTGGCGGGCAACGGCCTGCTGACCAATATCCTCAAGCAAATCTTTGAGCGCGTTCGCCCGCCGAATGTGGACAGTTTAGTGCTCGCGCAAGGAAACAGCTTCCCCAGCGGCCACAGTTCCGGCGCCGTAGTGCTTTATGGCATGTTGGCTTACGTAGCGCTTCCGCTGCTGCCCGCGCGCTGGCATCTGCCGGCGCTGGTCGCGACCGTGGCGCTCGCCTTCACAATCGGTGCCAGCCGCATGTTCCTACGCGTGCATTTTGCCAGCGACGTCATGGCGGGCTTTGCGTCGGGAGCGGCGTGGCTCGCACTCTGTATCACCAGCATAGAGCTGACGCGGTGGTACTACCAGCAACGAACTTCCAGACACTGACCACACGTCACCAACGCCTACGAATCTACAAAATAATTCCGCCACCCAAACACACCTTGCTCTCGTAGATCACTACCGACTGCCCCGGCGTCACTGCCCATTGCGACGCGGCGAAGGCGACTGCGCATTTTTCGGTATCGACGGACTCGACCTCACAAGGCGCGTCAGCCTGGCGATAGCGCGTCTTCGCCGTGTAGACCCAGTGCGTGTGCGGCGCGCGCCCAGAGACCCAGGACAAATCCGTCGCTTGCAAACGCTCGGAGAACAATGCGGGGTGATCGTGGCCTTGCACCACGTAAAGTACGTTGCTCGTCATGTCCTTGTCGGCCACGTACCACGCGTCATGGTCGCCATCTTTCTCGCCGCCTGAAATGCCGCCTATGCCCAGGCCTTTGCGTTGGCCCAGGGTGTGATACATGAGTCCGTGGTGCTGGCCGACGACCTTGCCTTCCAGCGTACGTATCTCGCCGGGCTGATGCGGCAGATAGCGTTCGAGAAATTCCTTGAAGGGGCGTTCCCCGATGAAGCAGATGCCTGTCGAATCCTTCTTGGCGAAATTCGGCAGGCCGGCGTCCTGCGCCATTTTTCGCACGTCGCGTTTGTAGATCGCCCCTAAGGGAAACAGCGTCTTCGCCAACTGCGCCTGATTCAAGCGATGCAGAAAATAGCTTTGATCCTTGGTGCCATCTTCGGCCTTGAGTAACTGGAATTCGCTGCCCAGCTCCGTCGTCACTTCACGCACCTGGGCATAGTGGCCGGTGGCAATTTTGTCGGCGCCGAGGTTGATGGCATGATCGAGAAAGGCTTTGAACTTGATCTCGGTATTGCACAGCACGTCGGGATTAGGCGTGCGGCCGGCCTGGTATTCGCGCAGGAATTCGGCAAAGACGCGGTCTTTGTATTCAGCGGAGAAGTTCACGACTTCGAGGTCGACGCCGATGATGTCGCACACCGATGCGACATCGATCAAATCCTGACGCGACGAACAATACTCGTCGTCATCGTCGTCCTCCCAGTTCTTCATGAATAGGCCGACGACTTTCCAGCCCTGCTGCTTGAGCAACAACGCCGCCACCGATGAATCCACCCCGCCGGACATGCCGACGACTACTGTTTTAGTCATAGTGTGTAATCAGTTCGAGGCCGTAACGCTTACCGGCCAGATAGTCTTCTACGCAACGCATCACCAGCGGGCTGCGATGCTGCTCACGGCAAGCTGCGATTTCCTGTGGCGTGAGCCAGAGGGCCCGCAGGATGCCTTGGTCGAGCACGCGACCGACTTCTTCGCCCAGCACCTCGCCGCCGAAGGCGAAGCGCAGGTAAGTCACATCGCGCTTGGGCCGTGGCCACTGATAAACGCCGACGAGAAATTTCGGTGCGAAGTGGTGCGCGCTTTCTTCCAACGTCTCGCGCGCGACCGCATTCAGCAAGGACTCGCCCTCGTCGAGATGCCCTGCCGGTTGATTGAAGCGGATACCTTCGTCCGTCTCTTCTTCCACCAGTAGAAATTTGCCTTCGCGCTCGATCAGGGCTGCGACGGTGACATTGGGTTTCCAGATTTCGCTCATAAGGGCGGCATTTTACTGCTTTCAATCGCCATCGACGCACCCAATGCCTTTACACAATCTTTATGCGCTTGCTGCTGTTTTTTACGACATCCCTACGTAGCAAGGCCTACAGTGCATAGCGTGCCAACTCGGTTTGGAGGTTGTCTATGTAGGCAGCATTCTGACGACTCTGTGTGGGCGAAGAGGCTGCACGAGCCGCGCCATGGCTCGCAGTGGCACACGCAAGCTTACGACCCAGCAAGTGCGCGCGCTGGTGGGGCAACATACGGAAGGCCGTCAATGGGGCGTCTTTGGCGAGCCGCGCGTGAATGTGCTTGCGCTCAATCTGGCCCTGGATACAATCCGCTGAGACCGTAACTTGGCCATACGAGGCCGCACTTAACTTGAGCGTGTAAACTGCTACCACGATGACAGACGCAAACACTGAGCACATGGTCCGGCATTTTCGCCAATCACTGTTATGGCCCCTGCAACTGCGGCCCTTGGAAGGGGAGAATGCCCGATTCAGCCCTTGCGAAATGCTGTTGCAAAATCAGGAGAGCGTGGCCTGGCATCGCGTCGAAGACGAGTTCACCCCGGGCGAAGGGGAGTTTCACGAGCGGCATTACAAGGAGTTCGTGGCTTTCCTGCCCTATGTGCAGCGCTTCGTTTATGGTGAATACCGCCGCTTGCTGAGTAGGGACGACGAAGATCCACCGGGCGACTCGGCCCTGAAGGTGTTCCGTCGGGATGATGTCGCCGAGTTGCGTCTGACCCTGCGCGAAGGCGAAAGACCCATCGTGTTATCGGTGGCCCATGTCGATCTATATTTCTTCGAAGATATCGACGCGACGCTGCTCAATGTCGAGGTCTACGCCGACAATCTACCCTTGGATACCGTACGCGATTTGATGTATCGCTTCGGTCGCGCCTATCCGACCGGCTGGGAAGAAAACGGGCAAGGCGTGCACAACGCCTTTAGTACCGAATGGCTGGCAAAGGATGGATCGGTGCTCGCCGCCTCCGATTCCGGCAACCGCGCAAAATTCCTCTCCTTCGTCGGTCATCATCGGGCGCCCTGCGTATCTTCACACTGGGCTTTTCTGTTGCGTCCGCTGGCGCTGGACCCCTCGGACGAACCCGGCGCGCTGCGTTATCGTCAGGTCGAGTATCACCGCATGCCGCTTATGGCTTATTTGGCGGTCGACGATCCGCGTAGCATTGCGCGTGAGGATTGGCTGCGTCTGGGCTTGATCGCCACTTTGCACCCCGAAGAGTCCCTGCCCGGCCATGATCCGGATGTGGTCGATTTTGAATCCCGCTATTGCTACGACCGCTACTGGACAGACAGCGACGCCGGCCCCAACACGCGCTTTCTATGTTCCGGCCGCGCCTTCATTGTGGTGGGCGACGCGCGGGAGCCTTACTTTCTCGACCAAGAGCGCGGCATCCTGGCGCAATTCCGGCATCAGTATTTTCTGCTCTTTCTCATTGCGCATTTTCACCGCGTTGCCCTGCTGGTGTTCGCCGACAAACTGGTCGATGCCATGCATGATCTCAACATCGCCGAACCCAACTCGGTACGCCGCTTCAAGCGCCACATTCGCGCCAACTTTGCCGCATTCCTGCGCTTCACCCATCGCTATTGGTTTCATGAGCTGTCTGAACGCCCGCACGTTCAAGCGCTCTATCGCCTCTGCGCCAACCATCTGAACAATGACGCCCTCTACGCCGACATCAAGGAAGAGGTCCAGGACATGAGTCACTACCTGGACAGCGATGCCCAGCGCCGCCAATCGAGCACCATCGTACGCCTCACCGTGGTGACGACCTTCAGCCTGGTCGGCACCGTGGCTACCGGCTTTCTAGGCATGAACATCATCGCCGAGGCCGATGCACCCATGGCGACGCGCTGGGGCTATTTCCTCCTCACCGCGATCGGCACGATAGCGCTGTCCACCTTACTCATTGTTAAATCCAAGCGCTTGTCGGATTGGCTGGATGTGCTGTCCGACGAACGCCTGGCCGGGCGCGCCAAGCTGCGCGCGCTCGTCAGGGTTTGGCGCGGGAAGGAAATCGATTCATGAGGACGCGCACCGACATTCAATGGCCTAGCCGCCACCAGCTCATTCCGCGCTGGATAGTCGGAATACGCGGCGCCGGATAGTTCACATCTTGATGAACACCGATGAACAACGCCCCGATCCGGACGCGCTGCTGGCGAAGCTGGAAGCGGAACAGGGGCGCGCCGCGCACGGCGGTGTTCATGACCACCCACCTGAATCAGGTGCCGCACGCCTTGCTGCACAACCTCAAGCACAACATGGTGCTGCATGAACGCATCGTGCTGCTGACCGTTTCGCTGCTGCCGGTGCCGCGCGTGCAACAGTCGCAACGTGTGCTGGTCGAAGCCATGGGTCATCGGGTCTACAAAGTGAAGATATTCTTCGGCTTCATGGAATACCCTGACGTGCCAGCCGCGCTGGAGTGGTGCGCCGAGCCGGGACTGGAACTCGAACCGATGGAAACCTCTTTCTTCCTCGTCCGTGAAACGCTGTTGCCCAAGCTCGACTCCGCGATGGCCTAATGGCGCGAAAAGATCTTCGTCACCATGTTCCGCAACGCAGGGAGCGCCGCAACCTACTTCAAGCTACCGCCCAATCGGGTGGTGGAGCTGGGAACGCAAGTGGTGTTGTAGCGCGTTGTAGAGCGCCGGGCCAGGCGGAAATCGGCTAAAATTTCACTTTAAAATTCTGCTGGAGAAACAATATGTCGATGGCCGACCGCGATGGGTTTATTTGGCACGATGGCAAGCTGGTGCCGTGGCGCGAAGCCACCACCCACGTGCTCACCCATTCCCTGCACTACGGTCTGGCCGTATTCGAAGGCCTGCGCGCTTACAAGACACCGGATGGCACTGCGATCTTCCGCTTGAAAGAGCACACCGACCGGCTCTTCAACTCGGCGCACATCTACATGATGAAAATGCCTTACAGCAAGGAAGTGCTGATTGAAGCGCAGAAGGAAGTGGTGCGCGCCAACAAACTTGAGTCCTGCTACGTGCGCCCGATTGCTTTCTACGGTTCGGAAAAAATGGGCGTGTCGCCGCGCGGTGCGCAAGTGCATGTGTCCATAGCCGCCTGGCCCTGGGGCGCCTACCTGGGCGAGGACGGGCTGGCTAATGGCATCCGCGTCAAGACATCCAGCTACGCGCGCCATCACGTGAATGTGTCGATGTGCCGCGCGAAATATTCGGGTACTTACGCCAACTCCATTCTGGCCAATCTCGAAGCCACCGAGCATGGCTACGACGAAGCGCTGCTACTGGATGTGGATGGCTTCGTCGCCGAAGGCGCCGGTGAGAATCTCTTCGTCATCAAGGACGGTCGTATTTACGAGCCGGAGATCGCTTCCGCTCTGGTCGGCATCACGCGGCACTCGGTGATTCAGCTCGCCAAGGAACTCGGCTATGAAGTAACCGCCAAACGCCTGACGCGCGACGACATCTATATCGCCGACGAGGCTTTCTTCACCGGCACCGCCGCGGAAGTCACGCCCATCCGCGAACTCGATGGTCGCCAGATCGGCGAAGGCCGCCGCGGTCCCATCACCGAAAAAATCCAGAGCCTGTTTTTCGACGTGGTGAACGGCAAGGTGCCGGCACACAAGGACTGGCTCGCCAAGGTTTAGGAGAGAAGCATGACCGATGTGAACGGCAAAACCCGCGTCGTTGCGGTGACGGCGCAAGATCTGCCGCTGCATTGCCCGCAGCCGGATGCGCCGCTGTGGGCGCGGCATCCGCGCGTGTTTCTCGACCCGACCAAGACCGGCGAAGTTCTCTGCCCGTATTGCGGCACGCGCTA